>Ga0209573_1000077_pt1 | contig 278255 bp, 233 predicted proteins | sample TNRBio252014_DNA_FD_185870 | JGI IMG/M metagenome (GOLD analysis project Ga0209573, IMG submission 185870) | Wastewater treatment Type I Accumulibacter community from EBPR Bioreactor in Madison, WI, USA - TNR Reactor_6/25/2014_ DNA (SPAdes)... | ecosystem: Engineered > Bioreactor > EBPR >...
AAACTGGCTAAACCATACATTCTTACCGCTTATCGAAAACACAAGATGCGAACCACCTGCCAATAAACAAACTCACTACCAAATCCTTCATTCTTTAAATGCCTCTCCTTAAGTTAACGACTATGGTCAGGCGACCAACAATAACATGGTGGATGCAAGACTTTGAGTCACTCATTTATACGATCCATAATTTCAGTGTACGGGTAAATCCACCCAAGTTCATTCAAGGGGTAATTGTCAACAATGACGATGCTGTTATCCTTTTGTACAGTTTATAAAATTCAAACCAAAGTACAGAAGCTCCTGCAACCAGTATAGTTATTCCCACTTCCTGAAAACTCAAACCGGTTACCTTAAAAAAACCGGCAAAAGCATCAATATACAGAATGGCAAAAAGCAAGGCCAGCGTTAAGCCAATAACGATGGGAAAGAGTCTGTTTCTGTTTTTTATACTGCTAACCATACTATAAAAGAAAGATCGGTTTACCAGGCAAAGGAATACATTGGCAAAAATCAACGTGGTAAAAACCATTGCCCTTGTTTTTTCTTCGCTGCTTCCGTTTTGTACCGACCATTGGTAGATAAATAATACAGCTGCAGTAATAACTAACCCTTGTATAATGCTGATAGTTAATTCTCGCAGATTTAAGAATGTATCGGTCATCGTTCGGGGTGGTTGTTGCATGGTGTTTTTTTCCATGGGTTCGTTTTCATACACAATTGAGCAGGTTGGGCCCATCACCAATTCCAGAAAGATAACATGCACAGGCAGGAATATCTGCGGAAAAATCCATCCCAGAAAAAGCGGAAGAGATACGGTAAGAATGATAGGTATGTGAATGGAAATGATGTACTGAATCGCCTTTTTGATGTTGGCATATATCCGTCTTCCGGCAGCAATACCAATCACTAATTTTTTAAGATCATCGTTAGTAATAACCAACGAGGCGGCTGCTTTTGCAATTTCTGTTCCTTTATTGCCCATGGCCACCCCAATATGTGCAGCTTTAAGGGCTGGACCATCGTTTACACCATCGCCCAGCATCGCTACTACTTCTCCATTTTTTTTCAGCGCATTTACAATTCTGAGCTTTGCTTCCGGAAACATGCGTGTAAATAAAACAGTTTGTTCTGCTACGGGTATTAATTCTTCTTCTTTGTATTCGGCCACATCGTTTCCGGTTACAATAGCAGTGTTATTAATTATACCCGCTTTGGCGGCAATGCTGCTTGTGGTATCGGCATTATCACCAGTAATCACTTTCACCTTTATACCGGCTTCATAAATTTGACGGAAGACTTCTTTTATCCCTTCTTTTGGCGGATCGTTGAATACTAATAAGCCAAGAAATTCAAAGTTAAAATCCTGTTGTCTTTTAGGGAAATCAACTCCATCAAATTGGGTTTTTGCTACTCCCAATACACGATATCCCTGCTGTCCGTATTTTTTTACAAGATTTTTAATTTTATTCTTTTCACTATCCGAAAGCCGGACAACAGCAAGAATAGCTTCCGGAGCTCCTTTGGCAGCAATGATCCTTTCTTTTTTCGCATTTTCGAAAAAATGAGTCATCATGGGTGGTTTTCCTTCTAATGGATATTCGTGAAATAGGTTGTATTCTTTTCGGATATCTGCTTTTTGTGTTTGTTCATATAGCTTGTGGATTGTTTTTTCCATCGGATCAAACGGCACAGGCTCGCTGCTCCACATGGCATGTTCTATTAAAGAAGCCAGCTGGTGACGATGAAATTCATTTTCCAAAAATGTTGTGTCGCTTTGGTAGTCATATAACTCGGTAAGCTGCATCGCATTTTGTGTGATGGTTCCTGTTTTATCGGCACAGATTACGGTGGTGCTGCCTAACGTTTCAACTACATTGCTTCTTTTAATAATCACTCCCTCGCGCATTAATTTCCAGGCACCCAATGCCATAAAGGTTGTAAACGCTACAGGAATTTCTTCCGGAAGCACCGACATGGCCAGTGTTAGTCCATTCAACAGGCTGTTTACAATATTTCCAGATTGTATATAACTAACGGTACAAACCAAAAGGAAGACCACAATGCCTGCAACGGCCATCCATTTTACAAATTTTTCTATCTGAATTTGAAGCGGTGAACTTTCTTCTTTTATAGTTAGTATTGATTCGCCTATCCTTCCAATTTTAGTTTGATTCCCAATTTGATCAACTTTAAATACAGCCAGCCCCGAAACAGCTATTGTTCCGCTATAAATGTTATTGTTACCGGGTTCGTTACTTTTAAATATGGAATAACTCTCACCCGTTAACGATGATTCATTCACCGAAAAATCGTTACTGTAAACAACTTGCCCGTCAGCATTAATAATCCGGCCCTCTTCAATTATGCACAAGTCGCCCACTACAATGTCGTGCGTTGCAATTTTAAGTACTTGCGATGACCTGATTACTGTACTGAGTGGTTCATTTAGTTTTTCCAATTCTTCCAAAGCTTTTTTACTGCGATTATCCTGGTAAAAAGAAATGGCCGATACAGCAATAATGGCCACGAACATAAAGAGGGCTTCATTATAATTGCCCACAATCACATAAATAATGGATATAGCAAAGAGCAGAATAAGCATAGGCTCTTTTAATATGTTCAACAGCATTTCGAGTATAGAATTTTTACTTGTTGCTGCCATACTGTTGTAACCATACTGCTCCCTCGAAGTTTTTACTTCGCCTTCTGTAAGGCCTTTAAGGTGATTGGGTATATTGTGTGGGGTCATCCTGTTTTTATAAGGTCATAACTCTATTCTATTGGGACAGCAGTGTACAAATATGGTTGATATTGATTCTAAGAACTATCGTTGATTCAGATAAATCAACAGGTGAAGTAGTTTCGTTCTAAGCACAATGGTTTTTTATTTAGCTAAGACAGCACAGGCAAATCCGGAGAAGTTGTTAACTTATGAATAAGGTCTTAGGCCCTCTACTATTTAATAATTTTTTGAGCAACGTTAAAAGTGAAGTTTCCGTAAGGACCGAAACGATTTTCTGCTATTTTGCAGATAGAATTGTTCACCCATGTCCTCCCCCCGCAAACCCGCCCTCATATTCATCTTTATTACTTTACTTATTGATGTAATTGGTCTGGGTATCATCATTCCAATTATGCCAGATCTGATAATGGATATGGCTCACCTCGATCCAAAGTCCAGCGAGGCCATGGGCTATGCCAGCACGATGGGTGCGTGGCTGTTATTTGCCTATGCTTTCATTCAGTTTTTGTTTGCGCCTGTTATTGGTGCCCTTAGCGATAGGTATGGAAGGCGGCCCGTGTTATTAGGTTCGTTGCTTGGGTTTACCATCGACTACCTGTTTCTTTCCTTTGCTCCCACAATAGCCTGGCTCTTTGTTGGCCGGGTAGTAGCCGGTATTATGGGTGCCAGCTTTACAACAGGTGGTGCCTACATTGCCGACATCAGCGCCCCGGAAGATCGTGCTAAAAATTTTGGAATGATTGGCGCAGCCTTTGGGCTTGGGTTTATCATTGGCCCGGTGTTGGGTGGTTTTCTGGGCGAAATTGGACTTCGTGTGCCGTTTATGGTTTCGGCCGGGCTTACCTTTCTCAATTTCCTTTACGGATTTTTTGTATTACCAGAATCGCTTAAGGCTGAGAACCGAAGGGGATTCGAATGGAAACGAGCCAACCCGATCGGTACTCTGCTTGCTCTGAAACGTTATCCGCTCATTTTTGGATTATTAGGATCCCTTATTTTTCTTTACGTAGCATCGCATGCAGTGCAAAGTAATTGGCCTTATTACACCAAGGAGAAATTTGGCTGGAGTCTGAAAGAGGTTGGAATCTCACTGGCAGTGGTAGGTATTGCTTTTGCCATAATACAAGGTGCACTTATCCGGGTTATTATTCCAAAGCTTGGCCAGTTGCGTAGTGTAAATATTGGCATGGGGTTATATATGCTCAGCTTTGTACTCTATGCATTAGCCACCCAGGGGTGGATGATGTATGGCATTATTGTTATCTATTGTCTCGGGAGTATTGCTGGTACCGGTCTGCAGGGGATAATGTCAGGTATTGTGCCGCCTAACGAGCAAGGCGAATTACAAGGAGGCTTCACCAGTTTAATGAGTATTTCGGCCATCATCGGTCCGTTATTAATGAACAACATCTTTGCCTATTTTATTGGGCCTAAAACTCCGTTTTACTTTCCGGGTGTAGCTATGATGTTGGGAGCGGTTCTTACGCTTATAAGTTTTATTCTTATCAGACTCACCTTAAAGAGGGAATTGATTTTGAAGTAAGATGATAGACTGTTTTGAATCATGAAAGTTATTCCTGAAGTGCAAACTCTGCCAGATGGCCTGGTCCTTAAAACCCCCTTTGTAATTCGTGGACTTAATCTGCCGTGTGACCTTGCGGTTTGTGAGGAACGGGCAAGCAAAAAAGATATGGAGTTATTTGGCTATGGAAAGGGCGGTGCCGAATTGTGGATGTGGGCGAGCGAAGCATTTCGGCAATTCAGACAGGAATCGTTATCAATGAATATTGTAGATGCTCCGTTTCCGGTGTTGCTGGATACTGAACTACCGGAATTGCTTCTAAAGTCAGTAAAAAGATCGCGCAAGAAGATTTGCTTAACGCTTACGCGGAATGGTTCGTATACACCTTTGCATGTTGATCCCAATCATGGAGGAGGCTGGATGTATTTACAACAAGGAATAAAAAAATGGCAGCTTATTGATGTGCAAGAAAATCCGTTTAAGCCTGATAAGAAAGGAAACTATACCGATCCACCGCTTGACCTGGATGAATCCTATCTATACGAAACGACAATCCATCCGGGCGATTTTCTTTATTTTCCACCACTAACTCCGCATAGAGTATGGACGTATGCACATAGCTTTGGAGTAAGTGGGTACGCGAAACAGTAAGTTGTTACGCTTCAATACGGGTTGAATTGAAATCAGGCTTATCCTGATTATTGCCCATTCTTATTTTTGATTACGTACGCAATACCTGCGCGAATACCAAACTCAGTTTGGCCAAAATAAAAATCGCCAATAGCCTCAAACCGCAATTTTTCATTAATGGGTTTTGCCCAACCACCACCCAGCGCCACATCATTGGCACCTATCAATCCGCGAAAGCGTACAAAGAAATTATCAAGAGGGTAATATCGCATACCCATTGTAAACGAGGCTGGATGATGCGTCCATAATTCTAAGCCAGCTCCTGCTGCAAAATGTCTTACTACAAAATAATTTGCTTCGGCACCAACCTGAAGTTTGTTGCCAAAATGGTTGTAATCGGTTTTAATTAAGTCAAAACCAGCGCCTACTAAAATATCGTTACTGCTTTGCGAGTTGCATGTAATAACTGTGAGTAAAAGAGCTACGATGCTGAGAGTGAATTTTGTTATGGGCATAAACTACTTCTTTTCTTCTAATAATTTTTGAATGGCCAGGTATTCATCGCGCAAACGGGCTGCTTCTATAAACTCTAACTCTTTCGCAGCTTTTTCCATAGCTTTTCGTGTTCGATCGGCCATTTTTTCCAGTTCAGATTTACTTAAATAAGCCATAACCGGATCAGCCGCCAAAGATTTCTCTTCTTCTTCTATGTAATACCGCTTCGTGGTTTTCTTCGAGTCGGCTACTTTGGTTTGCCCAAGAATAGAGTCTTTCGATTTGATAACCGTTCTTGGGGTAATGCCATGTTCCAGATTGTAATCCTGCTGAATTTTTCTGCGTCTGTTTGTTTCGTCAATCGCCATCTGCATCGATTCGGTAACTGTATCGGCATACATAATTACTTTGCCGTTTTCGTTACGTGCTGCGCGGCCAATAGTTTGAACCAGTGAACGTTGATTGCGTAAGAACCCCTCTTTATCGGCATCCATAATGGCTACCAACGATACTTCCGGTAAATCCAACCCTTCGCGCAACAGGTTTACACCAACCAATACGTCAAACACACCCAACCGAAGTTCACGTAAAATCTCAACACGATCTAATGTGGTTACTTCAGAATGTATGTACCGGCACTTGATAGCTGCACGTGCCATAAATTTAGTCAGCTCTTCGGCCATGCGTTTGGTAAGCGTAGTTACCAATACCCGCTCTTTCTTTTTTACACGTTCATCAATTTCTTCAAATAAATCGTCAATCTGGTTACGACTGGGCCGCACATCAATCTGAGGATCCAATAGCCCTGTGGGGCGAATGAGTTGTTCAATTACCACGCCTTCCGACTTCCGTAATTCATATTCGGCTGGGGTGGCACTAACATAGATCGCCTGGTTTACCAACGCTTCAAACTCGTTGAATGTAAGCGGTCTGTTATCTAATGCCGAGGGCAGCCTAAAACCATAGTCAACCAGATTTACTTTACGCGAGCGATCGCCTCCCCACATAGCCCGAACCTGAGGTACGGTTACGTGGCTCTCATCAATTACCAGAAGAAAATCATCGGGAAAATAATCAATCAAACAAAAGGGGCGTGCTCCGGCCTGGCGTCTGTCGAAATACCGCGAATAGTTTTCAATACCACTACAATAACCCAGTTCGCGCATCATTTCCAGATCGAACTCAGTACGTTCTTTTAATCGTTTTGCCTCCAGGTGTTTTTTTTCCTGTTCAAACATATCCACCTGCAACACCATGTCGTCTTGTATTTCGCGGATGGCAGTTTGTAACAATTCTTTCCCCGTAACAAATAAGTTAGCCGGAAAAATTACAGCAGTTTTTTCATCGGCTATTTTTTTTCCTGAGATCGGGTCAATTAACTGAATGGCTTCAATTTCATCGCCAAAAAAATAAATGCGTAAGGCGTAGTCGGCATAGGCGAGAAACACATCTACCGTATCGCCTTTTACGCGGAAGGTGCCTCGTTTAAAATCGACCTCCGTTCTATGATACAGAATATCGACCAGCGCAAACAAAAGTTTGTTGCGTGGAATCATTTCGCCTACGTTAAGTTGTATGCGATTCTTTCCAAACTCTTCCGGATTACCAATACCATAAATGCACGACACGGAAGCCACCACCAAAACATCTCTGCGGCCGCTTAGTAACGAAGAGGTAGCACTTAACCGAAGTTTTTCAATTTCTTCGTTGATGGAAAGATCTTTTTCGATGTAAAGATTTGAAGACGGAATAAATGCTTCAGGTTGATAGTAGTCGTAATAGGAAATAAAGTATTCAACCGCGTTTTCAGGAAAGAACTGTTTGAACTCGCCATACAATTGTGCAGCCAGTGTTTTATTGTGGCTAAGGACTAGTGTTGGCCTGTTTACCTGCGCTATTACATTAGCAATTGTAAATGTCTTTCCAGAACCCGTTACACCAAGCAAAGTCTGGTGCGCCTCTCCTTCAGTAAGACCCTGTACCAGCTTTTTGATAGCCTGTGGCTGATCGCCCATGGGTACGTACTCGCTGTTAAGGCCAAAATCCATGCGGGTAAATCTAAGTCAGTTATTCCAATTGGCCTAACTGATTAGTTTGATAAATGGTTGCAATAGGTTGAAAAAAATTACAAAAATCGACTTACTGCTGACATACTCTTGTCGCTGGTGTAGTTACGTAACCAAAATTGTAAACTAGGGTAAATTAGTTATTCCAGATATTCCACGATTTCTCTGCCTGAATGTGGAGCATTTCCAAACCATTTTTGAAATGGGCGTTGCGCATCTCAGCCCGTTGTAAAAACATGGTACGGGCCGGGTTGTAGATTAAATCATACACGTAATGATCGGAAGTGAGCAGGTCATAATCAATAGCCGGGTACGCATTGGTGTTGGGCGACATACCCAGCGGACTGGTATTGATTATAAGGTTAGCATTGGAAATAGGCGAACCGTCTTTCTTCAGGCTTTCGTAGGTGTGTTGTCCGCTTTTTGCATCGCGCGATACCAATTCGAATGGAATATTTAAGTTGATAAGTGCCTGCTGTACGGCTTTAGATGATCCACCGGTTCCTAAGATCAAAGCTCTTGATTTTTCGGAACGGGGGTACCATTTCTCAAGCGATTCGTAGAATGCAGCGGCATCGGTGTTATAGCCCTTCAGTTTTCCATTTTGAATTTTAATAACGTTAACCGCTCCAATTTTTTTTGCATCGTTATCAATGTCGCTCAAAAATTTAATCACTTGTTCCTTGTATGGGATCGTTACGTTTAATCCGGCCAGCTCCGGGTTTTCGTCAAGCAATTTTTTCAGATCGTCAATAGTGGGTAATGAATACAAGTCGTAATGATAATCGCGTAAACCTTCGCGAAAAAATTTCTCATCAAAATATGATTTTGAGAAGGAATGACTAACCGTTGAGCCAATAAGGCCAAATTTCTTTTCCATGTTGTGGGTTATGGTTTTGATTTCAGGTAAGCCGCTGTTTTTTCAATGCCTATAACCAGAATGATTCCCAGCATGACAAACAGAATGGCTTTTAATATCTGCGGGTCCTGGCCGGTATTGGCCAGATAATCCCAGGGGGCAATACTTTTATCAAAAGCAGGTACTTGTTCACCTGCCGAGTTAAGACGGAAGGAAACCACTTGTTTCCAGGGCCATACTTTGTTTAAAGATCCAAGCATAAAACCAGCCAGTACGGCCAGTGTTGCATAGCGGTAATTTTTGAGAATCCAATTTAAGAAGTGCGAGAATCCCAGAAGACCCAACACACAACCAGCTACAAAAACCATTATCACCGGAATATTAAACTCGGTGAGCGCGGTAATCATATATTCGTATTTACCCAACAACAACAAAATGAAAGCACCTGAAATACCGGGTAAAATCATGGCACAAATAGCAATGGCTCCGCAACAGAAAATGAAGAATAAATTGCTTGGGGTTTCTGCAGGCGATACAATCGTGATCCAATACGCAATTACGACCCCTGCTATGAATGAAAGTACGGTGCCTGCATTCCACTTCTTTATATCGCGAAGAATGAGTGGAGTGGAGATGAGGATTAATCCAAAGAAAAAAGACCAGATTGAAATAGGGTGATGCTCTAAAAGATAAAGCATGAGTTTGGATAACGACAGAAGGCTTATCAAAATTCCGGTAACCAGTGTAATCAGAAAATTGCCATTAATTTGTTTCCAGAATTCTGCAATTCTGAATCTCAGCAGCAATTTAATAGCATTCATATCTATCGACTTGATAGATTGAATGAGTTCTTCATAAATGCCGGTTATGAAGGCAACTGTTCCACCGGATACACCAGGTACTACATCGGCACCGCCCATGCTAACACCTTTAACAAGAAGAAGAAAATAGTCTTTAGTTGTTCTCAATGCTTAGTCGGCATAAAAGGGTGGCGCAGTATTGTCTTTCTTTCGTTCAAGACCAAGAAAATGTAAGAACGTGTCGCCACGTAAACCAAGCCGGATAGTTTCAAGCGGGATAACTTCATTCGGTGCAATGTTGCCCAGGTTTACATTTGCACCCAGTAGTTTGATAAACCAAACCTGTTGTGCTTTTTGGGGTGCTTCCCAGATAATTTTTTCGAATGGAATTTTGGTAAGGATTTCCTGTACCAGACCACTTCGTACTTCACCGCTGCTGCGGAACAAACCTACGTTTCCTCCCTCGCGGGCTTCGCCAATTACTTTCCAGGCGCCTGCATCAAGTTCGGATTGCATTAGTTCAATCCACTGGTAAGGAGGTATAATTTTATCCGCATCTTTTGACCCTACTTCCGACAGAACGGTAACCTGCTCAGAAAGCTTCCTGATGTAGTCTAATTTTTTATCGTGATCCAGATCGATTGAACCATCTGATACTTCTGCAAACGACATATTGAATTTATCCAACACCTTACGGTAATCGTCAAACTGATCGCGAATAATAAATGCTTCGAACAACGTACCACCAAAGTAGCAGGGGAGGCCAGCATCTTTGTATACTTTCAGTTTTTCTTTCAGGTTAGGGGTTACATACGAGGTTGCCCAACCTAATTTTACAATGTCTACATATTCGGCCGCAATACTTACAAAGTCTTCGGCTTCGCGCACACTTAAGCCTTTATCCATAGCCATGGTAAAACCCATTTGGCGCGGTTTGGCAGTGCGTTCAGGTAAATTTTTTATGGAGTAATTCATCTATGGATTTTCCTTTCTAAACTGGTCTATAATTTTTTGAAGTGCTTTTTGGGTTTCAAGTTTTGGAAAAAAATCGAATAACACTTCATGTCCTTTAAAATCAAGAATTAGTGCATTCTCCAGGTAGTTCATTGCTTCTTTAAATTGCCCGGATTCGATAAGGTAGATAGTCATGCGATAGAAGAACTCAGCTTCATCGGGAAGTTCGTCCATGCCTTGCAATAATATTTCAATTGCCTTTTGGGGCTCGCCTTGTTCGTAATATATAAACGACCAATTCAACCAGATTTCCTTATCATCGGGCCCCAGCAGGCTGGCTTCTTCATACGCACTAATACTGGAAATAATGTTTCCAATCTTAAATTCAGCATGTGCAGCTGCTTTCCAGTATTCTGAATTATGGCTGTTTATTTTTATTGATTTATTAAAAAAGTGCAATGCCTGATACCACTTCTCTTGCTTTTCCAGGCAACTGCCCGCACCAAACCAGGCTTCGTCATACAAGGCATCTAACTTGCACGCTTTTTGAAAATATTTTAACCCCAACTCATATTGTTGCAGGTTTTCATAGGCAGCACCAATGCAACAATATACTTCTGGGCTCGGGCCTTCAATCTCAATGGTCTTCTTAAATTCTTCCAAAGCTTTTTCATAGAGCTCAAGATTCATAAACGAATTACCCATATTAAAGTGGGCCGAGGCGAAATTCTCGTCTATGGCAATTGCAAACTCATAGGCTTCAACAGCTTCTTCAAAACGTTCCAGCTTGTTGCACACAATACCCAGGTTATACCATGCTGCTGCAGAGTATGGGTCTTCGTCAATAAATTTTTTGTAGTATGATAAACTTCCTTCTAATTGCTCCACCACGTCCAGGCAAAATGCTAACTCATACAGTGAGCCTTCGTGGCTTAAATTAATCTCTATTGATTGTTTATACATCTCAATAGCCTGTTCGTATTTTTCCATGCTTTGATAAGCCAGGCCAATGTTGTAGTAGATTTCATCTTTATCTTCCTCTGCAAAAGATAATGTCTCTTCATACAGTGCAATAGCAGCTTCGTATTTGCCTTGCAGCGAAAGTATGGAGCCTATGGAAAGGTAAATTTCAAGGTCGAGCGGATGCAGGTTGCGCGAGCGCTCAAGAAGTTCAAGGGCTTCATCGTAACGCTCAAGATTGGTTAACACCTGAGCTTTTACTGTAAACAGTTCAGTAGAGTAGGGGTATTGGTCTAGTGCTCGTTCAACGGCTGTAAGAGCCCGCTTAAACTTACTTTTTTCCAAATAATACCCGATAATTGTCTCGTAGGAATCGATATCAAAGAACTCGCTTTGACTGTGTTTTAGATCTTCTTCGTATCGCCTGATTAACTCCTCTTCTTCCTGTCGCTTTCTGAATTCCTGGGCCATCCGCTAAAAGGTTTTTCTAAGGTAGGAAAATTTGCGTTCTCCTAAAATTCCGAGGTCAAATTTCGGGTAATTATTATCCCGGGTCAACCTTGTAGGTCTTAATTGTTTGTGCTATATGTGTGCAAATACTGCTGGCAGCACCAGATAATGGTTTCTTCTGCCGTGCGAAACGAAATGCCTAGCTCGCGTTGAACTTTTTCGTTGGTAAACGTGAATTTTTCTTTTATAACCCGTGCAGATTGGCGGGTAATGATGGGTTCGCTGCCCGTAATTTGGCTTCTTATTTCCTCTGCCCAGGCTACCCACTTTACCCATGCAGCCGATACCTTAACGGAAGGTGCTTTGCGATTGAAATGGCGCGCCATCTGGTCGAACAGTTCTTTAACCGGGGCACTTCCCGCATTTACAATAAATTGTTGATGGGAAACTTTTAGTTGCAGTAGCTTCCAGAGTACCTCTACCACATCCCGTACATCAACGAAGTTAAGGTAGGAATCGGTATAGAATTTCTTTTGTTGCCAAACGTATTGAAACAGTCTTGCACTGCTTTTATTCCAATCGGCAGGAGCCAGAATTACTGATGGGTTAATAATATTTACAGAAAGCCCTTCTTCTGCTCCACGCCATACTTCCAGTTCGGCCATTCTTTTGGATTTGGCATAGTCGGTATTCAAATTACTGCTTACCCAGTGGGTGGTTTCGTCAACACGGTTTATACCACTTTTACGACCCAATGCAGCTACAGAACTAATGTGAATCAGGTTTGGAATTTGTAACCCCAGGCAGGAATCAACTACATTACGGGTACCTTCTGCATTTACCTGTAGCATCTTATCGCGCAAACGCGGATTAAATGAAACTATGGCAGCAGTATGAATTACAGTAGTAGCACCCTGCAAGGCATCTTCTAACGAAACCGGATCGGTTACATCTGCTTCGCGCCAGATAACTCCTGCAAGATCTTTTACCAGGTTACGGTTGCTGTTGGTACGACAGATAGCTATTACCGGTACCTGCTCGGCCACCAGTTTACGCAGCACATAACTGCCCAACAATCCGTTTGCACCTGTAATGGCAATCATAATTTATTATTCAGCAAGGGTAAATCTAAGGCTTTTCGGTAGTACTTGTCTTGCATAATTTCGGGTTGCAACTGTGCCTGCAGCAGGTTATGGCAGTCGCTACCTAATGCATGCACCCATTTCTGGTCTATCATTTTTTGTGCAAGTTTTTGTATGGGTTTACCGTAGAATCCAATCAGCGAAAGTGAATTAATTTGCATGAGTACCCCTCTATGAAACATGTCTTCCGCTTTTTGGGGTGTCATGTAGGTGTAGCGTTCGGGGTGGGCCAAAATGGGTTTGTACCCTTTAACAATACTTTTGAAAATAAAATCGTTGAGTTGAAAAGGCTCTGAATAGAAATTTGTTTCGAATAAAAAATAAGAGCCTGAAAAAGTAAGGAGTTGCGAGTCTGAATCCAACAGGGCCAACACGGTTTCATCCAGATAATACTCCGCGGCAGCTTCGACCTGAACAGGAATTTCTGCTTTACTTATTTCAGATTTTAGCTCGGTTAGTGTACTCAGTATTGTTTGTGGGGTATTGCGATAGGTATCGCTCATTATGTGTGGTGTAGTAATCAGTTTGCGATATCCTAATTGATGGAATTGCCGGATAATCTCAAGTGCTTCTGCATGATTTTTTACTCCATCATCCAGTGCCGCCAACAGGTGCGAATGCATGTCTACCTGTAGGGGATTAAGTATCGGTTTTGGTTTTGTACGAAAAAAGGAGATCACCTGAATCGGAAAATTTTTGCCCAGCGTCCCATTCTGGGGGTTTTGTCTTCATAGTATCCGTATCCGTAATACTTTCCGTTAGCCGGAATAGCATTTAGTACAGAAGACACGTGCCCAAGTTTGTTTAGCGTAACTACGCGCGCCAGGTTTTGCAGAAAATCTTTCTGCGAATAGTTGGCCCGGAATACATAGATTGAAAGGTCGGATCGTTTCATGGCCATTATACCATCTGTAACCAACCCTACGGGTGGGGTATCAATTACTACGTAATCGTAAGCTGCCTTAAGTTCTTCCAGAAAATCTGAGAACTCACCGTTTAGCAAAAGTTCGGATGGATTAGGTGGATGCGGACCGGAGGGAATGAAGTCAAAGTTTTCGAGCGAGGTCTTAATAACACAATCCTGCCATTTATTTTTTTTGATCAGGATAGTACTCATACCCATTGGCGAATCGTTACCGGTAGGGTATTTTTCTGATTTAGGTTTACGCATGTCCAGGTCAACCAATACTACGCGTTTGCGCGAAAGGGCCAGTACACCGCCCAGATTCATAGCGAGAAAAGATTTTCCTTCACCTGATATGGTAGATGTAATTGTAATTACTTTACTTTTTTCGTCCCCTGTATTAAAAAACTCCAGGTTGGTTCGTAACGTGCGTATAGCTTCGCTTACAACCGATTTGGGGTTGTCAATTACGTGAAAGATGGATTGTGTGATATGAGTAGAAGCAGGAATAGCACCCAACATGGGTAAGGTAATACCGCGTTCTATTTCTTTAACACTGGTAATCTTATTATTGATTAAATACACCAACCCGATGAATAAAATATTTAGTACAATGCCGGCAACAAACCCAATACCCATTACCATTACTTTACTGGGCGAGATAGGGGTTGTGGGTAATGTGGCCGGAGATAGAATTTTAAAATCGGGCGTACTACCCGCTTGTGCAATTTCAAATTCTGCTTTCGATTGCATCATGGTAAGGTAGAACTCTTCATAGAGTTTGTAGTAACGTTGGTTTTTCGAGAATTGTGTGTTCTTATCGGGCATTTCTGCAAACTCGCGTTCCAGGTTTTCCTTCCTTCGGCTAAGCTCGGCCATATCAGCCAACCATTCTTTTTTTAATGAACTTAGCTGGTTGAATAGTTCATCTTTCAGCATGGTTACTTCTTTCTCTTTCTGCCGGAAAGCAAATGTGTTTTCGTTATAAGCTAATCCGAGTTTATTCCGTTCGCGCACCTGCTTGTATAATTCGTCAAGGCGTTGATGAACGGATTCAGGAAATATGCGGGCCGGGCTTGCAGGGCTAAAATCTTCAGCAGTTACCTGATTGATAAGTGTGTTTAATTCGGTTAATCGTTTGTTTAGATTATAGCGTTGTGAATCCACTGCGTTAATGGACATGATCGTTTTTTTGAGATCCAGTGTAAGGTCGCTGCTTTTGTTTTGAAGGGTGAAGTTTTCGAAATAATCTTCATAGCCTTCCATCTTCCTTTCTACCTGCACTAACTCGTTATTTAGCCAGGTAATTTTTTGCTGGTTAGCCAGGTTCTTTTGCTGGTTGCTGTAAATAATGTAAAGCGAATCTATCTTGTTTACAATATCATATGCTTTCAATGCATTGTAATCGCGAAAAGAAACACGGATAGTGTTGGCATTGAAGTTTAATGGATCTACCTGAATATTTTTAGACAGGTAATCGATCAGAGCTTTGCGTGTGTTTAATACAAAGAAGTAATTATTACCATCATTTTCAGTAAAGTATTTGGTTTTAGAAATGGTGAAAACAGTTCCATCAAATTCTACTGGTTTATTCAGTGTTCCGGTAATGGTTGGCCCGGCATTGCTCAGATGTACAGTAAATTGGTTGTTGTCCTGAAAATCGAAGAAAATAGATTGGTCGTAATGTACTGGGTTTATCTGTGTGGGTGTAACTATAAAAGGCGATCGTTTATACATTTCATCGGTAAGTACTTTGCCCAGGCTGTAATAACTTACGGATAGGTTAAGCGAATCCAGTACACTGTTAAAAAACAACTTCGATTTGATCTGTTCAATTTCTCCCGATACCAGATTCATGTTCTGGTCTTCTATATAAGTCTTAATTCCAAGTTCTGTTGCATCGCGTTTTACATCCAGCTTCATTTCAGACTCTGACTCAAATAGATCTTTAGTGTACCGGATAGTGAGGTAAGCCGCCAGGTTAGCCGCAATGAAAATGAGAATTATCCAAATAAGGTTTTTACGAAATACAGCAGCAAGCTTTTCAGTATCGATGGACTGAACTTCGCTAAGGGGACCTATGTCTTTTGGTTTTTCCAGCATTAGCGAGTATTAGAAATAACGGCCACCAGGGTTGCAAGACTAACCAGTAAGCTTAGTACGCCACTGTTATCGCGCAAACCTTCGCTGAAGGGCCTGCGAACGGGTTCTACATAAACAACATCCCCAGGTTCAATTGTTATGTTACCCTTTTTAAAACCATTTATGGTGCTTAAATCAACTTCATACACTTGCTCGCCCCTAATTAGTTTAATATTTTGTGCTTTAGAATCGTTGGGTAATCCTTTGGCAAGCGCTAAAACCTCCAGCAGTTTTACATTATCATTTTCGAGCGGTATAACCTGGCCCGTAACGGCACCCAGTAATACTACCCGTTTATTTATGCAGGTTAAGTGCACAAATGGTCCTTTAAAAAAGCATGCATATTCTTTTTGTAAAACTTCTTCAGCCTGGCGTATGGTTAGGTTTTCCAGGTTAAGTTCGCCTACCATGGGGAAACGAACAACCCCCGAAATATCAACCACATAGATGGGTTCGGTTGCCGATGTATTTTGTGTTGCCGGGTTGCGTGCGCTTAATTCCGGGTTAGGATCAATAAGTTTTTCGCCTTCGTTAGAATAAAGCATTAAGGTCAACTGGTCATTCTTACGAATTTTGTAATTGTTTTCGGCAGCAATAATTTCGGGTTTTATTTTATCCTGCACATGGCCATCGGCAGAACTGAACATGATGTTTTGCCGGTACGACCCACAGGCCACCAACATAATACTGAATACAAAAATCAAAAACCGCACAACATTAGAGATTTGAACCCGTGAAGGTACAGATTTTATTAATACCACACGCCCGGGGTAATCAGGCAGGCTGCAGTTGATTAATCTCCTGTAAGTATTTGGTAATCACGATTTTTTCATCGAATTCAAATTCGACTTTTTTACGACCGTTTTCACCAAATTTTTTGAGCGTAGTATTATCCAGAGTCAGCATCTGCTCCATTTTTATAGCCAGATCGTCAGCATCTTTAATCTTACAAAGCAAACCATTGTAATTATCCTGTACCACATGATGGCAACCCGGCACATCGGTAGTTACAATCGGTTTAGATGAACTGGCTGCTTCCAGCAACGTGCGGGGTGTACCTTCGCGGTAGGAGGGTAGCACCACACAATCGGCATTATTTATAAAACTGCGAACATCATCGGTAGTGCCCAGGTATTCGATCGTACCCGTTTTAATCCATTCGTCAATAACAGATAGCTTAATACCGCGGGCATGATTAGGATCTTTTGCGCCCAAAATCTGAAAGCGCGCATCAACTCCTTTGTGTTTCAGCTTTTTAACGGCATCTACAAACTCCATCACCCCTTTGTCGGTTATCAGGCGCGAAATGAGTAGAAAAGTAAAGGGATTGTTGCGCTTAAATCCGGTTGGGGTAAAATGCTCCAGATTAATACCCGAACCCGGAATGAGGTCGGCCGACTTGGCTGGGACCAGGTTTTTATTCAGGAAAAGAGCCAGGTCGTCAGGGTTTTGGAAGAATACTTTTCGCGGAAAGCGAAATGCCAGCTTATACAGCATCATGGCAAAAGCCGACACCAGGTTGTTTTTTAAAAAAACGGTGCCCAGGCCGCACACATTATTAATGGTAGGAATACGCAACAAACTGGCTGCCAGCGTTCCGTACACGTTAGGCTTAATGGTATAGTGTAGAATTATGTCTGGTTTTACTTTTCGGTAAATGCTCCAGAGTTCAAACGTAAGGGCAATATCTTTAATTGGGTTGGCTCCACGGCTGTCCATTTTAACATCGTGGTGAATACAACCTAATTCTTCAAGATGAGGGGTGTAGTTATCGTGCGGGGCTATGGTATGAACTTCGTACCCTTTGTTTTGCAGCGCCCGAACGAAATTGAGCCGAAAATTGTAGATGTTCCAGGATGTATTTAAAACTATTGCAACTTTCATGGCCAACTCCCGGGTTAGACATCCCCGGCTGTACGTTATGGTTTAAGTTTAAATCCGCACTAAATTCTAAAATTTATTACGAATACCTTACATCAAATTCCAAAATATCTGAAAAAGTAACCTGTTAATTGCGATTACCGGTAATCTGGAAGTTTGTCTAAGTTTGGTTCTATTTTTATGATATGATGAGAGCAGTATTAGTGGCGTTGGCCGATAAAGATTCTGAGATTACCCGCGAGCATCTGGATGAACTTGCATTTTTAGCTGAAACAGCCGGCATAGAAACATTGCAACGGTTTACACAGAAATTACCCCAACCGGATGTGCGCACTTTTGTGGGAAAAGGGAAACTGGCCGAGATCAAAGAGTTTGTTGGGGCAAATCAGATATCGGCTATAATTTTTGATGATGATCTGAGCGCTTCTCAGCTTCGTAATATTGAAAAGGAAGTAAATACACCCGAGCGCGAGATAAAAACCCGTGTGTATGACCGAAGTCTGCTCATTCTCGATATTTTTTCAATGCGGGCCCAAACGGCACAATCGCGCGTGCAGGTAGAATTGGCCATGAATCAATATTTACTGCCACGCCTAACCCGGATGTGGACCCACCTGGAACGCCAGCGGGGTGGCACCGGAACACGGGGCGGTTCGGGTGAACGCGAAATTGAAACCGACCGTAGAAATATTCGGTACCGCATTTCTTTATTGAAAGATGAACTGGAAAAAATTGAGAAGCAACGCAAAACCCAACGCAAGTCGCGAAGCAATGTGGTGCGGGTAGCGTTGGTAGGCTATACCAACGTGGGTAAATCTACGCTAATGAACCTGCTCTCTAAATCAGACGTAAAGGCCGAAAATAAATTATTTGCTACCGTTGATGCTACCGTGCGCAAAGTGGTGCTGGGCGATATTCCTTTTTTGCTTTCGGATACCGTTGGGTTTATCCGCAAATTGCCCCACCACCTGATTGAATCTTTTAAATCTACCCTAGACGAAGTACGCGAGGCCGACATTCTGCTGCATGTAGTAGATATAGCCCATCCATACCACGATAACCAGATTGAAGTAGTAAAAAATACGCTTGCCGAACTGGGAGCCGGCAACATTACAACTATTCTTGTTTTGAACAAGATCGATCTGCTTAACGAAGCTGAAATAAACACAGATGATCTTAAGGGGTATTACCGGCAGCATGGTTTTGAACAGGTAGTTTTTATTTCGGCAGAAAAAAAGAAGAACCTGAATGAATTGCGGAATGTGCTTTTTGAGGCTGTAAAGAAAAAGCACCTTACCATTTACCCCAATTATGTGGCCGATGCTAACCTGGTTATTTAATAATACCGGAAAAGCAGGGCGCTAAACCGAGTTTGTACCGTAATGCCCAAATCCATATCTTGATTTCTGATTACCAATCAATCATTAATTAACACCCAAAACTTATGGATTTTAACAAAACCTCAGAATTAGTTGAGAGCTGTATTCGTTCGCTAGGCGTAGATCCAGCTGCCTGCCGTGGCCAAAAGCCAGGTCAATGGTCTATTATTTACAAAGGGGCCACCGTTTGGTTCGATGTGTTTAATTTTCCCGACAGGCCCGAAACCTGGTACTTTCAGGTAATGAGCCCGTTGTTGATTATGCCCGACAAAAATGTGGAGAGTTTTTATCAAAACTTACTGGAAATCAACCACTCGTTGTACGGCTCGTGGATATGCAAGAAGAACGACTGGACATACGTAATGTTTTTGCGCGAAGCAGCTGAACTTGATCAAAGTGAAGTAAATGCCACCGTTAACCGAGTTGCTTTTTACAGCAGCGACTGGGCTGGCAAATTGAAATTTAAATTTGAAGGAAGCTGGACACCTAAGCCCAGTCAGAGTGGGGGTGGTTCGGCCGATGGGCCTAAGTAAAGAAATGCGATAGGACAAAAAAGCCTGTTGATTTTTCGGCAGGTTTTTTTATTTCAAAAAATACTGAACGGCCAGCGCATACCCTTCCATTCCAAAGCCGGTAATCAGCCCTGCGCATTTTGAAGTGATTAAACTCTTATGCCGGAATTCTTCCCGTGCATAAATGTTTGAAATGTGTACTTCCACCACCGGAGTTTTAATAGCAGCAATAGCATCATGAATAGCAATGGAAGTGTGCGTATAGGCGCCTGCATTTAGAATAATGCCTTCGTAGGTAAATCCAACTTCATGCAGTTTGTTGATCAATTCGCCCTCTACGTTCGATTGGTAATACTCAAATTCTATTTGCGAAAAACGCGCCATCAACGTGTTTAAAAAATCTTCAAACGAAAGGTTTCCATACGTTTCAGGTTCACGTTTGCCCAACAGGTTCAGGTTAGGTCCGTTCAGGATCAGTATCTTCATGCTTCGAAGATAAAATAATTTGCACATTTGTGATGTGAAGAACTGGGAAAGTCATATCAAACATTTTGGAACTTATCTTAAGCTGGAACGATCGCTTTCAGCAAACTCAATAGAGGCCTATGTACGCGATGTGGAAAAACTGGCACAATTTATAAACATCAAATATGTTGGGCTTAACCCATTAGCCATAACCGGCAAACACCTGCAGGCGTTTCTGGAATATATAAATGAATTGGGGATGAGTGCTTTTAGCCAGGCCCGTATTCTTTCCGGCATTAAAGCCTTTTATAAATACCTGTTGTTCGAAGAGTTGATCGAAAAAGATCCTACCACCCTGATGGAAGGGCCTAAGCTGGGCAGGCAACTTCCCGATACATTATCGTACGAAGAAATAGTTAAACTTTTTGAAGCAATTGATCTTTCATCGCCCGAAGGGGCCCGTAACAGGGCCATGCTCGAGGTACTGTATAGTTCCGGATTACGGGTTTCCGAGTTGGTGGAGTTAAAACTGGCCAATGTGTATTTCGATATTGGTTTTTTGAGAGTAATCGGAAAAGGGAATAAAGAACGACTGATACCCGTTGGCCGGGATGCCTTGAAATATTTAAAAATATACCTGGAAGAAGTACGGGTGCACATACCTGTGCAGAAGGGGTTTGAAAGTAATGTGTTCTTAAACAGAAGAGGTAGGAAACTAACCCGTGTAATGGTGTTTTTAGTAATCAAATCACTTGCCTTACAAACCGGGTTAAAGAAAATAATCAGTCCACACACGTTTCGCCATTCCTTTGCCACACACCTGATTGAAGGCGGTGCAGATTTGCGGGCTGTGCAGGAAATGCTGGGACATGAATCGATTACAACAACTGAAATTTATACGCATCTGGACAGGGATTACCTGCGTCAGGTAATTCAGGAGTTTCATCCGAGGAGTTAAATAACCCAAATTTGTTTTAGAAACAATCAGTACCTTTGCGCTATGCGTAGCCTGCTTCTTATACTTGTTTTATTTTCAGTGGGAGTAAAAGCCCAGGAAATAAAAGTTGAGTTTGATAAAAGCCATGACTTTACCCAATACAAAACATATCGGATTGGCGATGCCGAAGTTATTACACCTAAAGATCAAAAGAAGGTGCCGGACGAAGAAATAAAGAAATGGATTGAAAAAGCAATAAACAACGAACTAACGCAGAAGGGGCTACAGCAAGTTGATTCTTCAGCTGATTTGGTAGTATCGTATGTGGTAGGTACGCTTTCGCGAAGTGATATGGGAAATGTAGGCCCCATGGGTATGACACCCGGATCAACCGAACGAACTTATATTCGCGATTATCAACAAGGAAGTTTGATTATTGATTTGAATAACAATAAAAACTTTCTCGTCTGGCGTATCAATTCAACTACCAATATGAGCAGTGCCGAAGGTGAAAGATTAATTAGCCAAATTGTGCAACGAGGATTTAAGCAATTTGGTAAACCGGTTAAGAGAAAGAAGTAGGTATGTATAAATTTTTTCTTCGGCCTTTCCTTTTTTTATTTGCGCCCGAGTCTATTCACCATTTTGCATTTTCGGCCTTAAAAGTCTTCGGAAAAATTCCGGGAGTAAATAGTGTGATCCGGTCTTTTTTTGAAATAAAAGATCATCGCCTAAGTAAAACCCTTATGGGAATTATGTTCCCCAATCCGGTAGGCCTTGCAGCTGGTTTTGATAAAGACGCAAAACGGATTGATGAACTGGCTGCTTTCGGGTTTGGATTTATTGAAATAGGAACACTTACACCTAAAGCGCAGCCGGGCAATGATAAACCACGGTTGTTTCGTTTACCTAAAGATAAAGCCCTGATTAACCGGATGGGTTTTAATAATGGCGGTGTGCAAGATGCTGTGCTACGGTTGAAGAATCGTAAATCGAAAATTATTGTAGGCGGGAACATCGGAAAGAATAAAGTAACGCCAAACGAAAGTGCATTTGAAGACTACAACACCTGCTTTGAAACATTATATCCTTATGTAGATTATTTTGTTCTGAATGTAAGTTCGCCCAATACACCAGGCTTGCGCGAATTGCAGGAGAGGGAACCATTGCGGAAGTTGTTGAGCGATGTAATAGCGCTAAGCAAAGCGAAACCCGAGTATAAACCGGTTTTGTTAAAGATTGCACCCGATCTTAATAATGAGCAACTGAATGATGTAGTTTCAATATTAAAAGAAACAAAAACAGACGGTGTAATTGCCACTAACACCACCATTTCGCGCGAAGGATTGGATACCTCAACAGAAACAATTTCTACAATTGGTTTAGGTGGGTTAAGCGGTAAACCGTTAACACAACGCTCCACCGAAGTGATTAGTTTTTTAAGACAAGCCCTTGGAAAAGATTTTCCCATTATAGGCGTGGGCGGAATTATGACCGAACAAGATGCGCTGGATAAACTAAAAGCCGGTGCAGACCTTGTTCAGATTTATACTGGCTTTATCTATGAAGGACCGGGCCTTGTAAGCCGAATTAATAAAGCCTTATTGCAACAGATGTAGTATTGGTTATCAATCCGGTAACATTCAAACATTAGTTACACTATCTATTGAATCAGGCTGCTTGTATTACGGATTCGGTCATCCGTATTTTTATTTAGCGTAATTTTCAAATCTACCTCTTACTAAACTTTACTTATCATTTGCATTAGCCAGAACAACTAAAAAAGTATAGCCATGCTAATCCAACTTTTCTGATATAGGAAGTTTTTTGGAAGCATAACCAAGATCCCAAAAGTATGGTGCAGGCCAGGCAGGCAAAGGCTCCACATCTTTTCCGGTGTACCACAGGTGCAGGTAATCATTCTTAATTAATACCGAGGGAAAGGAAGATGTATTGGCATCCCATTGGCCTGTTGTTCCGCGTTTTAAAACCGGGTTGTGATTGGATTTTTCCCAATGAATGCCATCCACCGAATAGGCATAACCAGTTTGCTGATAATAGTTGTCTGAAACATCAGCACCCCCATACCACATATGGTAGGCATTGTTGTACTGGATTACGTGCGGATCTTGCACATAAACTTTATCCCAGGTGTTTTGAGTGGTGGTGAGCACGGGATTGTTTTCATACTTAGTCCAGGTTATACCATCGGAAGAGGTTGCATAACCGATGTTTACCTTCCCATCGGTAGCTAACCCATTAATTGTGCAGTCGTAACCGGCATACCACATTTTGTACGTGTTTCCATCTTTAATTACAGAGGGTCCTTCCAGGAAGCAATTGTCCCACGAATTTGCATCGCCAACCAAAACCACCGGAGTGCTATGCTTGCTCCACGAAATACCATCGGCAGAGTAGGCATACCCTATTTCATATTTATAATCGTTTAAGGTTTGGCCAGCATACCACATCTTGTAGCGCTGGTTAGCGGGGGCGGCATCATCAATTATTACCGAAGCGGTTTCAACTCCCAAACTATCCCACGCATCTACTGAAACATCCATTACGGGATTGCTTGCGTACTTTTCCCAGTTTATCCCATCGGGAGAGGTTGCGTAGCAGATTCTGGATCGCAGCGTTTCATCGGGCAGCACAGCTCCTCCACCTGTATACCACATCTTGTATTGACCGTCATGATACAAAACCCAACAATCGCTGGCCACATAGAAATCGTATTTATAAGGTTCGCTTCGTGTGAGTACGGGCGAACTGTTCTTTGTCCAGTTGGTGTTCGTAGGTGGTTCGTTCGAATTACAGGCTATCCATATGTAGAAGGTGCAAAATAAAAGTATGATAGAAGCTCTCATTTTTTAATGGTGTTTTGGATTCATGATCGGTTTTAATCCAAACCATGAATCCAAACCATAAATCAATCTTTTATTCCAGCCAGATCCAGCAAGAACGCATACTCCTGCGCGGTCTCTCTATACACTTTAAACCTTCCTGTTGTACCACCATGCCCGGTTTCCATGTTTGTTCGCAACAGCAGGGTATTGTTGTCGGTTTTTAATTCACGCAGTTTGGCTACCCATTTAGCAGGCTCCCAATATTGCACCTGGCTATCGTGAAAGCCGGTTGTTACCAGCATATTCGGATAAGCTTGAGGTTTCACCTGATCGTAGGGGGAATACTCCAGCATGTACATGTATGACTCCGGGTTTTTAGGATTGCCCCATTCGTCAAACTCACCGGTTGTTAACGGAATACTTTCATCCAGCATAGTGGTAACTACATCGACAAACGGAACAGCCGCTATTACACCTTTAAACAAATCGGGGCGCATGTTTACTACCGCTCCCATAAGCAACCCTCCGGCACTTCCACCCGATGCAAAGAGGTGTTGAGGTGTTGTATACTTTTCATCAATCAGATACTCAGCACAATCAATAAAGTCGGTAAAAGTATTTTTCTTCTTAAACATTTTCCCATCTTCATACCATTGGCGCCCCATTTCCTGCCCGCCCCGTATGTGTGCAATAGCATAAACAAAACCTCTGTTTAAAAGACTGAGGCGTGTGGAGGAGAAGGTTGGGCTCATACTGCTGCCATAGGAGCCATATCCGTAAAGAAGCGTTGGGTTGTTGCTGTTTTTTTGTATTCCTTTCTTGTAAACGATCGACATCGGGATTAATGTACCATCATCGGCAGTAGCCCATTGGCGTTCGGTTATAAAGTCGGCCGGATTATAACCACCTACAACTTCCTGTTGTTTTAATAACGTGCGCTCTTGCGTACGCATGTTGTAATCATACGTAGAATTGGGTGTGGCCAGTGAAGTATATCCATAACGCAGCAGTTCTGTATCAAAATCTATATTAATGGATGGATAGGTTGTGTAAGCAGCTTCGCCAAAATCCAAGTAATGTTTTTTTCCTGATCTCTGATCGATAACCCGCATGAGGGTATTGGCATTAGCTCTTTCACTTAGCACCAGATAGTCTTTAAAAATTTCAATCCCCTGCAAGAGAGTATCCTTACGATGTGCAATCTTTTCTTTCCAGTTTGCTTTTGCAGTATGGGTAACCGGGGTTTCCATTAAACGAAAATTCTGTGCATCCAGATTAGTAACTACATAAAATTTATCACCAAAGTGATCGATAGAATATTCAAGACCGCGTTCGCGAGGACTAAATTCTTTGAACTTGCCTTCTGGCGTGTTAGCGTCCAGCACCTGGTAGTAATTGGTTAATGTGCTGCCAGCCCAAATAATCAGAAATTTTTTTGACTTGGTTTTATAAATACCGGTGTAGAATGTTTCATCTGTTTCTTCTGATACTACCGGGTCTGTTTTATAGGGTGTTCCAATTTTGTGGCGAATAACCCAACGCGAACGAAGTGTTACAGAATCTTTACGGGTGTAGAAATACGTTTTGTTATCGTTGGCCCAGGTAACCTCGCCCTCTGTATTGGGTACCGGTTCCTCTACCAGTTTGCCCGTGCGCAAATCCTTAATATAAATCGTATACCGTCTGCGGCTTACAGAATCTTCAGCGTAAGCCAGCAGGTTGTTGTCTTCGCTTACACTTAATCCTGCTATAGAGTAGTAATCATGACCTTTTGCCAACTCGTTTACATTTAATAATACCTCTTCGGTTGCTTCGAGGGTACCCTTCTTGCGGCAATAAATCGGGTACTCTTTCCCTTCTTCATATCGGGTATAATACCAGTAGCCATTGTCTTTGTAGGGAACTGATTCATCGGTTTGTTTTATTCGCCCCACAATTTCGTTGTAAAGTTTTTCTTGTAAGGCTTCTGTTTGTTTCATGGAAGCCTTGAGATAGTCATTCTCAGCATTCAGATAGTTAATTACTTTTTGTGTTTGTTCGTCTTTTTGATCTGCATTTTTTTGCTCGTCAGAAAGTCTCATCCAATAGTAATTATCAATACGGTTTCCCGTAAGGGTGTCGGCCACTTTTTCGGCCACAGGTGGTTTTATGCCAGACGTTGTTTCAGGCTTGGTTACACAGGCAGTAAGCAATAAAGCAAAAGCCGTACTGGCAAAAAATGCTTGTTTCATGTTTGAGGTAATTAAGTTTTGATTGGGTTAGTTGGATTTCAGAACGCGTGGTGAAGATACAAGATTATCACCAATCAGATAAATTTATCTTTTTAGTACAAGATATCCAGTTAATACTTTTCCGGTATTATCGAGAACAATTTTATAGAAATATGTTCCGGAGGGCAGGTCGTTACCATTTTCTGTTTGCCCTGTAAATTTAACCCGATCATTATCGTAATTTTTTCCACTCCACACTTTACTTCCCCATCGGTTGAATATAGTAACCGTATTATTTTGGGTATCGGCATTGGTAGAAATGTTTTCTATTATCCAACTTTCGTTTTTCATATCGCTATTTGGAGAAATACCGTTATAGATTACAAGGTCACATTCTCCAATAATTGTTGTTACGGATTGAGCTGTTGCTGTACAGCCATTGGTATCGGTAATGGTAACCGTATAGGTATCGGCCGATGTAACAACGAGTTCACGGGTAGTTGCGCCCGTTGACCACAGGTAGATAAAACCAGCAGGAGCACTAAGTGTGGTTGATTGACTTGAACAAATTGCAAGGGATCCGTTCACTGTAATTTGTGGCGTTTGCGGAGGTTGATTAATAGTTACGGTAAGCGGATCAGAGCTTTCACTTTCGCATCCACCGGCATCCGTAACGGTAACCGTATAATCATCCGCTGTGGTAGCGGTAATGCTTTGACCTGTTTCTCCGGTAGACCATTCGTAAGCGGCAAATCCGGAAGGGGCAGTGAGCACTACACTTCCTGTTCCGCAGAATGAAGTTGATCCGGAAGGTATAATAACTGGCTTCGTAACAGTAGTTACGGTAGCAATTGCCTCGGTGCGCGGGCCTTCGCACCCTGCAGCCGACACAATGCTTACATAAAAGCTTGTGGTAGCTGTTAATGGTGGAGTTGTAAATGTGGCCAGTGTGGCGCCAGCAATAGGAGTTCCGCCAGTTGCATCGGTATACCATTGATAACTCTCATTAACATTGGCACCCATGGCTACCAATGAAATACCGGTAAGTTGACATCCACTGCCCGCTAAGGTAGTTGGGGCACCCGGCAAAGCAGTGACAAGAATTTGTGTTGTTTTAGAAAAAGAACAAAGTGAAACAGGATCTATATAGGTGTAGGTAATCAGGTGCTGACCAATACCGGCAAGGGTAGCATCAAACACACCTCCTGTTATACCAGGACCCGATAGCGTGCCACCTGCAGGTTGCGTTAACGGAGCCAGATCAATAACCTCCGTTACACAATAGGCAGGATCAAAAAGAAAATTAAAAGCCGGCTCTTGTGTAATAGTAAGCGTGGTTGATGTGGATAACAACTGGCAACCCCCGAACGCACCTGAAATGCGCACCTGATAATCTCCGGTTTCGGTAGCGAAATGAGAAGAGGTTGTAGCGCCAGCAATAGGTTGCCCATTCCTGAACCACTGTAACAGGTAATTGGGTTGCGAGGTGGTTAGTTGGATAGGAACACCACAACTGCTGGTGGAGCCTCCCACTACAGTAAAAGTGGGTTGCACAGAAGTTGCCACCTGAAGATCGGCTCCATTATCGGTACTAAGTGATGCCGGATTTGTAGCGCGTACCCGTAACCGATACCCCATACCTTCAGGTAAACTTATTGGCAATGTTGAGGTAACAAAACCTGTGGTGTTGGTTGTGCTTTGCGTTCCCAGAACAAGTGGCGATGCAAAACTTCCGGTAATATCGGATAACTCAACAGAAAGCACATTGCCCGCATTCAACAAACCGGTAAACAAATAGGGAACATCAACTTGTTGTGCCGGGCAGAATGTAATGGCATCAAAGCCACCAATAGCAAGACCGGTTGCCGGTAGGGTGGTGAAAAATCCGGTTAAGGGAAGATATGAATAAACCGGTTGACCGGCACCATTATATTCGAAGAATGCCAGATGGTAGGTTGTGCCGGGTAATAAATTGGTAATGGTAATGCTTGTACCTGCACCCCGGTAAATATGTTTATGCCCCAACGGTAAATTGTTAACAGTACTGGAGTAGTCAGCAGAGGCACTGCCATGCGTACTTAACACAGTAGGAGCAAAAGTAACGGGTTGCGCGGGCCTTAATACAACCATGCGCCCTGCGCCATTTCCATTGGTCCAGCTCAGGTTTACGGATGTACTGCCCACTGAATTAAACAATAACGAACTTGTAGAGAGGGTAGGCGTTACCGCTGTTGATACCATTTGGTTTATATACTCGGTTACCAGGTAACGTTGATTGCCATTTGAACCATCCAATTCAAATACAGCAACACCATATTGCGTGTTAGGTTCAAGTCCGGCCACAGTAAAAGGAATAGTAAGAGGACCAAAGGCAACTACGTAATTTCCATTGCCCAGCGGAGTGCCTGTGCTAAAATTTCCGGCTGTATAGGTGGTAAGGTCAACGGGTAATTCGGTTACCAATCCTCCTTTACGCATAACCACTAAACGTCTGGTGCCGTTGCCTTCCGTGAAGGATAGATTGAACCGATCGCCATTAACGGCTGATACATTTAAATTTTTAGCCGCAACTGAAGGCCGGGGTGCTGTAGTAAACGAAGCGATCCCAACGGGGTTGGTTAAGAACACTAATCCGCTTGTGCCGTTGTATTCAAATGAAGCAAGGTGATAGGTGATGCCAGGTTCTAAGTTGGTGAGGGTAAAATTGTCAGATGTGCCTCTGTACACTACAAAATTTCCGCCTCCATAATCGGTTCCTGATCCAAAAACAGAACTAGCGAATGGACTAGATAAATCGGAAGGAGTTACATCAACCGGTGAGCCGGCTTTGGCAATAATTAACCGGCCTGCACCATTGCCGCGGGTCCAGGTAAGTTGCATGCTATTGCCAATAATATTGTTCGCAAAAAAGTTAGAGGTGGGTATGGTAGGGCTGGTTAAGGTGGATTGACTGGCGGTAGCTACAATGGCAGGAAGTTGATAAAATGCAGTTGATCCGCTTCCATTATACTCTACTATGGCAAAGTGATAGACTGAGTTTGGCAATAAATTATAGACATTAAAAAAATTATTGTTTGTTGAACCAACAACAAAATTTCCACCGCCCAGATCTGAACCGCTGCCAAAATTACTGTTGGCAGTGTACCCCGTAAAATCAACGGGCCATACATCTACCGGGCTACCGGCTTTTGCCACCAGCATACGCGTTAGTCCGTTGCCTTGTGTAAAGTTTAAGGTCATGGCATTTCCCTGGATGTTAGAAAATGAAAGGTTGGAAGCGGGTATGGGAGGTTTATCTCCAACATTTACGTTCCCGATAAGCGGATCGATAGTACGATACACCCGGCCGCTGGTGCCATTGAATTCTACAATGGCTACGTGATACGTGCCCGGGGGAATGTTGGTGATATTTACAAAGGTGCCTGTGCCATCGTAAACAACTTTTGAAGTACCCAGTGATGGGCTTACCGGGTAGTTAGCACTTGATGGATAGTTAATTAAATTAACGGGTAAGTCCTGTACGGCCTGCCCCTGGCGCAGCAACACCATGCGTCCTGTACCATTTCCATTAAGCCAGTTGATGGTAAGCGTGTTGGAAGTAATATTTGAAAAGGTAAGATTGGTAGCCTGTGCAGTTGGTTCAGAGAGTGTGCTATTATTCCCGGTAAGAGCTTCGGCACCGGTCATATAAATTCGTTCTGCGCCCGTTCCATTGTATTCTATAATAGCGAAGTAGTATTGCTGGCCAATGCTTAACCCACTCACATTCGTTGATGTATTCCCTCCAATATTCGTATTGTTTTGAATAACATAGTTGCCATTGCCCAGGTGGGCTGCGGCAGTTCCAAATGTGGGGTTGGCTGTGTAACTGGTTAAGTCGGTTGGAAACACATCTACCGGTGCTCCTTGTTTGGCAATAACAATCCGTCCAAAACCATTACCCGATGTGTAATTCAGGGTCATAAAATTACCCTGGATATTTGAATAAGTGAGATTAGTAGGAGATACCGTTGGTTTGCCAAGTGTGATAAAAGAGCCAAGGCCGGGATCGGCTTGTTTAAAAACAGGCCCACCGCTTCCATTGTATTCAAATATGGCAAAGTGGTAGGTTGTATTGGGTTGAAGGCTTTGAAGATCGAAAGTTGTTCCGCCTCCGTCATAGACAATTTTAGAGGTACCCAACGTTGGGGCCGTTGGATAATTTGTATTGGAAGTATAGTTTACAAGATTAACCGGCACATCGGTAACGGGGGAACCCGCCTTCGCTAACACAAGCCTTCGCGCACCATTACCCGCAGTAAAGGTAACGGTGGCATTGTAGCCTGTTATGTTTGTAAATACAAAGTTACCTGCAGAAACGCTGGGTGGTGAAAGTGTGGTAACAGATCCTGTTAATACCTGAGCCGGAGTTGTAAGGTAAAATGTATTGCTGGAGGATCCGTTAAATTCAAAAACAGAAAAGTGGTAGGTAGTAGCCGGAGTAAGACCCGTTACGGTAAATCCGCTTCCGGTTGTTTCCGATACAGCAAAAGTATTACTCCCTAAATTGTCTCCACTGCCAAAGGTGCTATTCGCATTATAGTCAACGCCATTGGTTGGTGTCCAGGCAACCGGAAGATCTTGTCGAACAACTATTAATCGTGTGGTACCATTCCCCTGGGTAAAAGATATTGAAAACCGATTGCCTTCAATAGATGATACGTTGGCTGTAGTACTCCCTATTGTAGGAGCTCCGGCTGTTGTGAATGAACCAGTAAGTGCATTGGCTAAATCATAAACTGGTGCAGAGGGTCCGTTACTTTCCACCACTCTGTAAAAATATTGGGTGTTGGGCAGCAGGTTTGTAACGTTAACCACGTTGCTTGAATTAAAATACACCACGCGGCCACTGCCCACGGCACTGCCCGAACCGAAATTTGTACTGGCTGAATAGTTTGTGTACTGAACAGGATCTGTTGTGGCAGAGCCTTGTTGCAAAATTACCAGCGAGCGGGTTCCGTTACCACGCGTCCACGTTAACGAAGCGGTATTGCCGGTTGGCGTGGCAATCAAATTGGTAGAACCAACAGTAGGTGGCGATAAGGTTGTACCATTTCCTTCCAGTACGTTGGTTGTATTGTAAACCGTATTAAAATTTGTTCCGTTAAATTCGTAAACTCTGAAGTAGTAGGTAGTGCTGTGCACCAGATTGGTGATGGTTACATTCGTGCCGGTATTCCTGTATACAACAAAATTACCAGCCCCAATAGTATTACCCGAACCAAACACGGTACTCTCCACATAGTCTGTTCCGTTTGCCGGAACCCCCGAGCCATTAAACGTTGGACTCAGACTTGCAATTACTAACACATTGCTTCCATTACCGCGGGTCCAGTTTACACGCAGACGATTTCCATCATTATTGGTAATGGTAAGATTGGTGGCTCCGGTTGTTGGCGCACCTCCGGTAGTAAATGATCCGGTGAGGGCGGTAGCAAAATTATACACCGGGCCGTTGGTTCCATTGCTTTCAACAACGCGATAAAAATATACCGTGTTTGGTTCCAGATTAGTAACATTAACTGAGTTGCTTGTATTATTATATACCGCTCTGCCGCTGCCTACAGCATTACCGGATCCGAAGGTGGCATTGCCGTTGTAGTTGGTGTACTGGGTTGGGTCTGTTGTAGCTGATCCGGCCTGTAAAATAACCAGCGAACGCGCACCATTCCCTTTTGTCCAAGTAAGTGCGGCCGAGTTACCGGTAGGTGTGGCAATCAGGTTGGTAGAACCTGTAGAGGGTGGCGATAAAGTAGTACCGTCTCCGCTAAGCATGTTTACGGTATTATATTGTGTGCCCGATCCCGTACCATTAAATTCAAAGATTCTGAAATAGTAGGTTGTGCTATGGACAAAGTCGGTGACCGTTACATTGGTTCCCGTGCTTTTGTACACCACAAAATTACCGGTGCCTATTTCTGTACCAGAACCAAATGTTGGACTGGCTATGTAATCGATCCCGTCTGCCGGAATTCCTGTGCCACCAAATGTTGGACTTGCACTGGCGACTACTAATACCCGGCTGCCATTGCCACGTGTCCAGTTTACCCGCAACCGATCACCATCATTATTGGTTACTGAAAAATTACTTGCCCCTGTGGTAGGAGCCTGGGCATGCAATTGGATAGAAACAGATATCAACCATACTGATGCAATGAGAATAAACTTCAGGTTGGCGCGAATTGAGTTTAACATGCTGAAAATAAAATTCATGAGTCAACGCATTTCTTTAACATAAAAACCCTCAATTGAACGGAACAGTAAACTGAAATTTAACTCTGAGGATTACCTTACAAATTAAGGTAGAGATCACAGAGAATTCTAATAATAAAGCTCTGTTATTATTTTTTTCGCATCACATAATTATGTGATGCGAAACTAAATACCGTCAAAATTGACCAGAAACAGAGTACGCGCTATTTGTTGAATTGAATTTAGCGTTTTAACACCAGATATCCATTCTCTGTTTCTCCAGAAGATTTGAGAATGATTTTATAATAATACGTCCCTGACGGAAGATCATTGCCGTTTTGATTGAGGCCCTTGAAAGCATTGGCATCAGAATAATTTTCTACTTCAAAAACTTTAGAGCCCCAGCGGTTGTAGATAGTAACCGTGTTTTCAGGTTCAAGCACATCAATGTATTGAATTTTGAAAAAATCATTTTTGCCATCGCCATTGGGCGATACGGCATTGAAGATTTCAAGTTCACCGATAACGGTAATTGAAAATTGTTGCGTGGTACATTCGCCAAACACATCGCAGATGCGAATGGTAATAACGTCTGTACCCGAAAACGGAAGACCGGCATAGTCAACTTGTAACGTAGATCCACTAATTGTTGCCGCAGCGCCACTGGCCGGTTGCTGTACAATAGTTAAAGAACTTAATACAAGATTATTGTCAGCATCAGAGATTAAGCCAGCTAAGTCGATAGAAGCGGAATTACCAATAGTAGTACTGGCGGTAGTGGTGTTAATAACCGGGGCCGAGTTGTTGCATGGCCCAGGAATTACAGTAACAACCAACCCTTCCGAAACCGGACTGGAGCAACCATTTCCATTGGTTACGGTAACCGAATAGGTCCCCGAGGCAGTTACGGTTAGATCGGGCAGAGTAGAGCCATCAGACCATAGATAACCGGCAAACCCGGTAGGAGCAGAAAGCGTAAGCGAAGTGGTGCTGCAAATGGTAAGTGCGTTGCCTACCGGTGCAATAGAAGAAGCGATTACCGGTTGAGCAGGTGGAGTACTGATAATAGCCGTTACCGTAACGGGTATGCTTTCGCAGAACGTATCGTGTACGGTAACCGCATAATCGGTATTGGTGTTGAGCGAAGGTGTTATGAGCGTTTCATCAGTAGCACCGCTGATAGCAGTGAGCGGAGAAGTGGTGTACCACTGGTAGTCACCCGGACTTCCGCCCGATGCCGTTAGCGTAACCACACCCGGTCCGCAGCTTATACCATTTACCACATCGGGTGGTGTAGGTAAACTGTTGAAGACGAGATTGGCTGTATTGGTGGTAACTGAAGTAGCAAGATCGCCCGAGATCACACACTGATAGTCGCCTGCTTCAGCGGATGAAACGTTGCTGATGGTGAGTGTTGCCGTAGTAACTCCCGAAAACGTTGTATTGTTAACCAGATCAACAAACACACTTCCATCAAACTTCTGCCATTGATAGGTAATGTTGGTGGTACCTGAAGCCGCGGTAGTAAACGAAGCGGAAGCATTTTCGCAGGCATAGTTGGGCGATGCAGGTTGTTGTGTGATAGTGATGGCCACCGTAGGTACAAGGTTTTCGTAAACTACCAACAAACCCGCTGCGCGCGTGAGAATGATTTCGGGTTTGCCATCAAGATTTATATCGCCTGTGGTAATACCACGCGGAGCTGTTACTGTTGTGTTGAAAGGCGCAGCAAACGAAGCGGCCGTTAGTGCACCACCAGTATGAGTATTTTTAAAGATAGAGAACCGGTTGCCTGCTTCGCTGGTGGTAATGATCTCCGGTTTACCATCGCCATCCAGGTCGGAAATAGTAGCTACGGTGGTAGCGCTCGGGTTGGTTAAATCAAACCGTGTAAAGCTCAGGTTGCCCACCGTGCTGGTGTTGTGAAAAACGGTAAGCATGGTGGGGTTTGCGCCTGCACCATGATATAGCACTAAGTCCACTTTACCATCGGCATCAAAATCACCTTTGTAAATGCGACCGGGGTTGTCGCCAACGGCTAAATCAACACGTGTTGCAAATTGAGTTTGAGAAATTTTTAATACCCCGAGGTTTCTGTAAATACTGATATTATCTGTGCCAGGGTTTGTTGTTACAATGTCCGCAAAGCCATCGCCATCAAAGTCACCCGTAATAGTAGCGCCATTTGCCGATGGTTTATTGTACACAAAATTTCCGGAGAAGAATCCAAACGCACCACTCACAAAGTTTCCAGGAATGTTTAGCGTTCTGTTTTCCAAAATGATTAGGTCACCTGCGCCACTTAAATCCGTAGTTAGGGTCATGTCTGTTTTTCCATCATTATTAAAATCAGCAAAATCTACAACGGTAGCACCCAAGGGAACATTTACGGGTGATAAAAATGAAATTTCTGTTAACGTACTGCTATTTTTTAGAAGGGGGCCATTAACAGACATGACATCAAGGTATCCATCTCCATCAAGATCCTCCAGTCGTGGGTAGTTGGCACTGGCTATTGTATCATCAGCAATCAGTGAAGTATTGCTGATAGGGCCTGTAATGTGCGAATCACGGAATGCATAGACATTGTTAGCTGTTCCTCCTGCAATAATATCCGGCTTGCCATCCAGATTAAGATCGCCTATATCCAGATTATAATTGGCGCCTGTAAGTGCGAAGTTAACCGGTGGTGCAAAATGAGTGTTATCAAACGTAACACCCGCACCGAAAGTGGTTTGAAAGGGTAAACGATATCGGGAAGTTAATCCATCTTTTGTAACGCTTATGAGAGCATTACTTGCACCGGCAGGAACTTCAGCCGTTATCAACGTTGCTGTTGATGTGAGCACCGTAGCTTCAACGCCTCCAAACCAAACTTTATTTTCGGAAGAAATGAGCGAAAAGTTATTTCCAGTAATGGTGACGATGCTACCAACAGGACCTTTTAACGGGAATATAGTATTGACGGAAATGACTGGCGCATGAATGTTTTTATTTTGATAAATAGAAATTCGTCTTGGCGATGTATTGGTGGCACCATAAATCATTTCCGGTTTTTGATCTCCATTTAAATCGGCTATAATGGGACTGGTCGGATACGTAGAGTTACCGTTACCCTGATGTTCATACGCAGGTATAAATGCATTTGCATCAAACACACCTCCGGTATAGACATTTTCAAACACACCAACATCTGCATTGTCAGTGGCAACAATGTCGAGCTTACCATCACCGTTTATATCAGCAACACTCAATCCCCCATAAATAGACAAGTCTCCATCAATCGCAACCTCAGTAGTAAAATCGGTTACTGCCAGTGCACCTCCGGAGTTGGCATTCAAGCGAATGCGAATATCCTGCGAACCTCCATAGTATCGAAAGATGATATCATTCTTCCCATCCAAATTGATATCAGCAATTTGAATTGCGTGATTGTCTGTTGCTATTTCACCAAGGCTTGTAAGCGAAATAATGCCCGGTGTTGAGTTGTTTTTTAAAATGTAAAAACTTGTTGTGGGACTGCTCCCTTTGCTTATCAGCAACTCCGGTTTGCCGTCACTATCAAGATCTCCCAGCGCGATACCTGAAAACCCGCTTACAGGTAAGTTTATAGACGGGCCAAATTCAATATTACCTGGCGTGCTGATGTTTTGAGCAATCCAGCCGGAACCTTCTCCACCAATCAATTCTGGTCGGCCGTCACCATCAATATCGGCAACAAGGTAGGGTGCTGAATCATCTGTGTTGCCTGGCCAAAATTCAGCAGCTTCGAACGCAATGTTTCCAGGCGTGCTTATGTTTCGGAACGTAATGAAGTAGGCGGAACCGAAAGTAACCAAGACATTGGAGGTTGCCGCGTCCAGTTTGCCATCACCATCAAGGTCAACAAATTGCAGTCCTGTGATATTGGTCGATGTGCCCGGTATGGTTACTGTAGTTTTTGGAGCAAAAGAAGCTGCTGTTATATCACCACCCAATCCTAAGTTGCGATATATTTCGATGACTTTATATGCTGTGCTGCTTGCCACTGCCAAGTCACCCCATCCATCACCATCAACATCGGCTATTGTAAGTCCTTCGATGTCAATCGATAGAGGAATATCAATTTTGGGACTGAACGAAGCTGGAATTATTCTTCCACCACCAGAGAACGTAGGAGAGAAAGTGGTTGTGGATTTTTCAGATAAGCCAGTGATTTTATTGATGACAGTGATATTACCGTGTTGTGCACCGACAGGAACGGTAACCGTAAGTTGAGTTGCGCTTGCGTTAGTAATGGTTCCGGCAATCGCGCCAAAGTAGACAATGTTATTTGAAGCCGTCAAATCAAAATTATTTCCATTAATGGTAATTGATGTACCTGGTCCGCCTGTTGTTGGTGAAAATGATGTAACGGTAGGAGAGGCCACAACAGGAAACTTTCCAAGAGTCACTTCGTCTAAACCAATGGTATTCGAAGTAAGGTTATAATTTCCGCGTATCGCAAGGAATGTAACATTTATAAGAGCAGCCTTAATTTGATCCCTGGTTGCCAGCGGACTGGCGGTGGAAGCTCCTGTATGCCACGGAGAAGTTTCATCCAAAGTAACCGTATAGGTAGTCCAGCCTGGTGTAAGTGTTGGTTTGGGACTGGTGTGATAATAAATAATTGTGTTGCCACTGGCAATGACAATGTCAGGGGAAAATTGTTCATAATAATTTCCATTGAACTCGCTGTCGTTACCTGTAACCAATTGCTGCTGACTATACGTCAATGTCATTCCCAAAGAGGTATAGGTGAGATTGCCGAGAAACTTTGCTGGAGCATACCAAAAGTATCCTGGATAATTATCGGTTGGTACTACAGCCGATATGTAACTTCCTGGATTTCCGCCTGATGCATTGCGGGAAACGGTGAGCGTATCATTGTCACCATCATTAATCAATCTCCAGCCATCAGTATCTGTATCGAAGGTGCTGGTAATTTGGGCATTGGCTCCAAGAACAAGGATTGTAAACGCAAGTAGGAAGACGGTTTTTCGCATACCTCAAATCTCAACAGATTAAAGATAGCGGAAAATCACATGATGATGTGAGCCTCTTTAGAATTAGAAAACCTTTGTTTGCCCTGGCAGGTTTTTACAACCCTAATTCGGTTAACCCCATGTTCCAGGGCAGGCAATGAACACCTTCAATAATTTTGGGCATGACATCTTTCGACAGGCAAAATAATTCGCATTCAGGTATATCTCTTCCTAAGGTAAGCAATCCCCGAAGATCATTTTTTGTTACCGATGTTGTTGACTTGATTTCTATTGCTGCGCGTTTTTGGCCAGGCCGTTCAATAATTAAATCAATCTCTACACCGGACCCGGTTAAAATGTATGAAAGCCGGTAATCTTTTCTGTAGTAGGATTGTAACCGATAGATTTCATTGATAACAAATTGCTCGAACGCATGGCCATAGTGAGAAGTGCGTGAGTGAATGGTTGTATTTAATTCCTCGGCAAGAGCCCGTTGAACCCCACTATCAAAAAAGTAAAATTTGGGATTGGCACGTTGTCTTTTGCGTATGGATTCATGGAACTGCGGTAATGTGAAACCAAGCAGGGTATCTTCCAGAATTTGAAAGTACGATTGAACCGTAGGAACGCTCGCGCCTGTGTCGCGCGCTATTGTGGAGTAATTAATGACTTTTCCTGCCATCTGTGCAGCAACGGAAAGAAATCGGTGAAAGGGTTCTAAGTTTCGAATGATTTGTTCTTGCAGAATTTCTTCGCGCACATAGGTACTGGCGTAGGCACGAAGGTATTCCCTTTTATCCTGTAGTTCGGTAAAGGCTAAAAGTTTAGGGAGACTTCCCCAGTTAAGACTATCGTCCAAAACAAAGGCTGAACCCATTTCCCTGGCCGTTAGGGGAAACAAATTGTAAACAAATGCGCGGCCCGCAAGTAAATTACCTGCGCCCCGTTTTAGTTTTCGTGCGCTAGATCCACTCAGGATAAATTTTTGCCCGGTGGTTTCTATTTGCTGGTGAACCACATCCAATAAAGCTGGCACTTTTTGCACTTCATCAATTATAACCCATTCTGGCGCAGGTTTTCGCGCAGCCAGTTCTTGCGACAGAACGGATGGTGTTAACAGGTACTGTCTTGCCAGGTCAGGGCTTAGTAAATCGATATACCAATTATGGCCATGTGCATACTGTTTTTGGATAAGGTGGGTTTTTCCAGTTCCGCGTGCACCAAAGACAAAAAAGCTATTTTTGTTAGAAAATTCAATAATTCTGTTAACCATACTTTAAATATGTCGTGTAAATTTAAAGTAATATTTTAAAATAGCAATAGAAAGTTGGGATTCTTGATGTGCGTGCGCACGGTGTCAATGCTAATTTCTAATGCAGAATCAATCAATTTATAGCTGTTGCCTTTGCTGAGGATGGTTGGTAGGATTTGAGCTCCTTTACTTTAAAACGTGTTAGCTGATTTAAATTTAAGAGCGTCTTCCGTTTAGGTGTAAGTTTCTTTACCCCAGCTTAGTCAACCTTATCAAACCGGTGATGCATCAACCTTGGGTGCCGAACATCAAAGTGGGTGGTTTTACCGGAATCATCAAAGTAAAAACGTACCCAGAAGTCGCGTTCATAGTTCACCACATGGAACTCCGTGGGAAGTATAAATTCATCAACGGAATGAGGTTCCAGTATCTTATCCGCAATGGTTGGACGCTTCACCACCAGTTTGCCTTCATCACTTAATTCAATCGTTAAATAGAAATCAAGATGCTTGCTGTAGTATTTGCCGGTGAGTTTTTGAAGATCCTCTTTTGAATAAATTGGCTCTGTAGAGGTATCCTTCTTCCAGGTATCAATCTCTGGTTCACCAAATTGTTTGTGCGCTTCTATTTGCATGGTGGAATCCGGATGAGGTTTAAAGAAGCGAAGCCAGACGGCAAAGTCTGGATCTTTGAAAATTCCATTTCCAACATAGATTAGTGGGACCGTTTCATTGGATGTGTATTCCCAAAGTAAGGTGTCGCCATTCACCACCATGGGGTAATATGTTCTGCTTTTCACATGGCTTGAAAAATTATCTTCGAGCCAAACGTAACGCCCTGCATATTTTTGTAAATCTTTCTCTTTAATAGGCACAGGCGTAGTGGGGAATTTTTGTAACACTGCCTTTGTGTTTTCGATTTGCAAAAGATAGGCAGCCAGCCTACTTACTTTGTCATCGTATGGGTCCAGGTTGTTGGAGGTGCAGATAATGTCTAACCCTGCGGCCGGAATACTGGCCAGATAGGCGTATCCGGTTACGCCTTCGTGTAATAAGATTTGATAGGTACCGATCTTTTTTAGTTTGTGTCCGTATGCATAATTCGTTTCTTTCAGAACAGGTATGGACCGTGCGTTCTTCCTTAGTCGGTCTGAAGCTTTTGTAATAAAGGAATTTTTATCTGCGAAGGCAGTCGCCCACTTTTCCAGATCATTGGCTGAAGTAAGCATGTGATAATTACCTCCGGGAGAAGTTTTATCGCGCAGCCATACCTTGTACGTATTGTTTCCATCTTCAAAATAGGAAAAGGCATGGTTTGCAATCACAGCTTCCTTATCTCTTCGCAACGTGGTGGATAACATCTGTAGGGGTTTGAAAATTCTACGATCCATGTAGTCCGGTAAGTTTTCACCGGATGCTTTTTCGAGAATCAGTCTCAATAATCCAAAGTCTGAATTGCTGTACATGTAGCCTTTGCCCGGCTCAACTTGCGGGTCGGGCTGATTGTATAGGAAATTCAGAAACTGCGAAACATCAAGACGATTGTTCATGCTGGCTTGTGTGAGAACTAGCGTTGCCCACTCATCGCAAAAGCCACTGCTGTGGTTCAGTAGGTCTTGTATCGTTACGGGTTCACTCCATGCCGGAAGCTTCGGAAAATATTTTCTGACCTTATCATCCAGGGTTAGTTTTCCATCCTGCTCCAGCAATGCGGCAGCGATGGAGATAAATTCCCTGCCTTCGGAATACGGAATGGTTACAACGGTGTTATGATTAAAGGCAACTTTATGCTCAAGACTTGCCAGTCCATAATCTTTTTTGGTGATTACATTTCCATTCTGGATAACCGTAACAGCAAATCCGGGAGAAGATGTGTTATTGAATTCTTTGAAGAGCGTATCCAGCTTTTTATCAAGCTCAAATTTGCTAACAGGTTTAGGCTGAGCAACCAATGAGAGAATGCCAAAGCACATCAAAGATGAGAGGACAATAATAGGGTGTATTATTTTTTTCATAGCTACAGTATTACTTCTACAAATATTCTCCAGGCAGGTGTATGTGTAAAAAACATGAGCACTACAGTTCCTGTTCCGTAGATACACAGTGCAACACTGACAGCTTTTATTGAATACTCGTTTCGTTTCTGATAGATTGCCAGCGCTACAAGCAGGAGGATGATAAAAATCAGCACCGCATTCTGTGCTAAAAAATTATATTCGATTTCAAAGTTGGTGAGCACATTATAGATCAATCGATCAACACTTGGTCCCAGTAGTGTAAGGATAGCAGCAAACATGTACGTGGAGTGAAAAATTATCCTTTTACGATTGAATACCGCGAGGATATAGAATGTTAAAAGCCAGATAAAATAGATTAGCCCGATATCCATGGAGGCAGCAGCTTTCTCTAAAAGTTCTGCGGGCGTTAAGGTTGATATTCCCTCTGCAACGCGTGCAGTATACCGTTCCAAGCTGGTATAATAGGTATGCCGGATCACCAGGTATCCTGTAATAAAAACAAGTGGCATAAGACCATAGCTTATCTTACCCATAAGCTTGTGGACTGCAATTTTTTTCTGCTGAATGAGAAGGGGTTGGATAATTGCCAACGCAACCCAAAGAATCATAAAGAATGCATGGACGTGATAAACCTTATCTGTAGGTGACAGTAGTATCGAAAAGTAGCTGGGGTAGAATCCCAAAAAAACGCAGGGTATCAGCAATAAGAGAAACCAGGCTGTTTTTGGAAATAGAAATTTGTTCATCGCTATTTATTTTTGCGGAAATAGGATGGATGCATGTAAATGAGCGATCTTCCAGCGCTTTTCTATTTTTACCATAACCAGTGTTCTTCGAGCTACATATTTTTCACCATTACCCAAATGAAAGGTAACCACTGCTGTATCGTCATACAGTTGAAGTTTAATATTTCGGGGAACAATATTTAGTTTTAATGTGCTCGTTGAATCCCTGAATTCAGGAAAGAGTTCAAGCCATGTTCGCTCAATCTCATTAATCCCTGACTTTCGTGAAGCTTGTTCCCAATCGGGAAAAAAGATAGTTGCATCATCGGTAAATGACTCCCTAAATGGCTCCCATTGAAAGGAATTAAAAGCAACAAAAAATTTCTCGATTGATAGTTTAACGGCAAGCGAATCATTTTGTGCTTGGGCATGGATCGCTAAACTATTAAGGACTATTACAAAGATGAGTGCACTTCCTTTCATTTGGTTATTATCTTGTTTATGTCAACCATATTACCGGTTACATATATTAATGATGCTGTACCTTTTCTAAGGATAGAAATCCTATGCTGATGTACCTTTATCGTTTCAATACCAAATATCCATTCTCTGTTTTTCCTGTTGATTTGATGAATATTTTATAATAATACGTCCCTGACGGAAGCTCATTTCCGTTTTGATTGAGTCCCTTGAAGGCATTGGCATCAGAATAATTTTCAGTTTCAAACACCTTACTTCCCCAACGGTTGTAAAGGGTAACCGTGTTTTCAGGTTCAAGCACATCAATGTATTGAATTTTGAAAAAATCATTTTTGCCATCGCCATTAGGCGATACGGCATTGAAGATTTCAAGTTCACCGATAACGGTAATCGTAAGCATTTGCTGCGTGCATACCCCCAACAAGTCACACACTTCAATAGTAACCTGATCCGTTCCTGAAAACATAACTCCGCCATAGTCCAGAACCAGTTGATTTGAACTGTTAATGGAAGCGGTAGCGCCCTGCTGCGATGCCCCGGTTATCACCGTTAAAGTTGAAAGATTCAGGTTGTTATCCGGATCGGAAATGAGGGATACTAAATCAATAGTAACAATTCCTCCAATGGGTACGCCTCCGGCTGTTGATTGGATTACAGGAGATTGGTTGTTGCAGATAGCGGGTGTGTTAAAAAACAATCCTTCATCGGTTGAAATCACTTCGAGTGCAAAATCGCCATTGATGCGGCACCGGTAACGACCTTCACCAAAATTTCCGGTGGTATTGACGCTGAGGGTTGTCGTTGTTGCTCCGGAAAAATTTGTGTTATTGGCAATATCGCTAAACGTAACTCCATCCGTGCTGAACTGCCATTGATAGGTGATGTTGGTTGTGCCGCTGGCAGCCGTGGTAAAAGTTGCCGTGCCCCCAGGGCAGACAGTAATATCTGAAGGCTGCGTGTCAATGGTGATGGTTGGTGTGGTAACTGTAAAATCTGTTGCTGATTGAACCGTAACACAGTTTACCGTTACTGAAATTTTTCCGGTTGTAGCACTTGCAGGTACAGTAGTGGAAATACTGGAAGCTGTACTGGCTGTTACCGTGGCAACGATACCATTAAATTCTACTGTATTATTAGCCGGTATCGTGCTAAACCCTGTACCGTTAATAGTTACTGTTGATCCTACCACGCCTAACGTTGGCGAAGTAGATGTAATGGTAAGCGGACTAACAGTAATCTGATTTAGTTTTTCAATAAAAATATCGTTTCCTCCTGCACTGGTTTGGTTGAACGTACAGGCACCCGGATCAAAATCGGCTGTGTTATTAAAAAAACCTGAAACATGTACATTACCAGTGCTATTGGTAGCGATACCGAAACCCCGGTCGTCACCGGTTCCTCCTATCGAACTGGCCCAACCAAAATTGCCATCAAGATCAAACCTGGAGACGAAAATATCATTGCTGCCCGAAGAGGTGAGGTTAAGAGTGCCAGCACCCGGATCAAAATCAACGGTGTTCGCATAAAATCCCGTTATAAAAATTTCGGTTGTGTTAATTGAAAGACTAAAGGCTTCATCGTAACCGGTGCCACCCCACGATTTGGCCCAAACAAAATTTCCGTCCGTATCCATCTTGAGGAGGTAGGCATCAAAACCACCATTAGAAGTCAGGTTGAATGTGCCGGCACCAAGGTCGAAATCAGAGGTGCCATTAAACCTTCCGGATGAATACACATTACCGGCAGCATCCACTTCAATTTTACTTCCATAATTGCCATCGGTATAATAGGTAGGCGCGCTGTTCACCAAACTTTTGGCCCAAACAAAATTTCCATTGTTGTCGAGTTTGGAGAAAAAAACATCCCAGTCACCGGAAGCCGTAAGATTGAAAGTACCTGCTCCCGGATCGAAGTCAGCCGTTGCTTCAAAATATCCGGTTGTATAAACGTTGCCGGCTGCATCAATATCAATACTGTACCCACGATTTTCGTTTCCAGAGCCACCTCCAAAGTCCCTGGCCCAAATAAAATTTCCATCATTGTCGAGTTTCAGAATGAAGGCATCTTCTTCACCGGCCGTAAGGAGAAACGTACCAGGCCCTGGGTCAAAATCAAAACTTGGGCCTCCCTGATAATAAAACCTGCCAACGACATATACATTTCCGTTTGCATCAACTTTAATTTCATACCCATGATCATACCATGTACCGCCATTTATTTCTTTCGCCCAAACAAAATCACCATTCACATCGTACTTCGCGATGAAAATATCGCTTTGCCCGCCTGAGGTCATGTTGAACACACCAGGGCCCGGATCAAAGTCGGTCGTACCATAAAATCCTCCGGTGATATAAACGTTTCCTGATGGGTCAATGGCCAAGCCCATGGGGGATTCGCCCGCACTTGAGCCAATTGATTTAGCCCACACAAAATTTCCGGTTGCATCCAACTTGGAAATAAACATATCAGTACTTCCTGCTGAAGTAAGATTCGAAACTCCTGCGCCCGGATCAAAGTCAACCGTGCCTGTGTAGTACCCAAAACTAAATACATTGCCGGCAGCATCCACTGCGATATCCATTGCGCGATCTATTCCTGCTCCACCTGTTCGCCTGGCCCATTCAAGTTCAGCAGTTTGCTGCGCCAGGCTTGTTGAGCTAAGCAGAAGTAAGGTGAATGCGAGCGAGATGAATTCTTTCATAGGATCAAAAGTTAATTTCTTAGAAATTACTCAACGACCGATCGTGAAAATCAAAAACTGACAATTGAATGCTTAGCGCAATCTCATGTGTGGTAAATTGTGTGCCTACCGATTTGCCGGTGGGCATTTCAAACACGTAACCGAAACGATACTGATCTTTTAGTAAGGTTTGTAGTAACAGACCAAATGTATTGAAGTTGCGCGAGAAAACCCCAACGGTGTGCCTGGCATTGAAATTAACATTGATGGCGACATCAACCGATGCGGGCGCGCCTTTTACGCCCCGTAACAGCACAGATGGCTTTAGCCGAACATGCTCGTTCAGGTAATGTACATAGGCCCCCATCAGATACAGGTGCTGATTGTACAAATCAAACTCCTGATCTCCGCTTTTGAATGTAGTTGGCAACAACCGGGGTACCGATAACCCGATAAAATAATTTTCGCTTTTAAGAACAAGCCCGGCACCAAGGTTGATGCGCGTTCCGCGTTCTCCAGTTAAAAATAAATCATCTGTTTTATCAAATGGGTTAACGCCATTCATGGAGATGTTAAAATTCTGAACTCCGGCCTGCATGCCAAAACTAAACGTGGTTTCTTCCAATTGCAGTTTGTAGGCGAACGAAGTATTAATTTCAGTACTGCTTAAACTGCCTATGCGGTCGTTCGTTACAAGCAAACCTGCGCCTACTTTATTTTGGACGAATGATGAGTGTAAACTTACATTCATGGTTTGTGGCTGTCCCTCAAGGCCCATCCATTGCGTACGATACCCCACCGTTCCGTTAAAGTTGTTATTCAATCCACTGTATGCAGGGTTAATAAGCAGCGGATTAAACAGATATTGAGCGTAGAGCGGATCTTGTTGGGCAAAAGCCATATTTGCTACCAGGCAAAATAGAAGGCTAAGGGTTATGGTTTTCATACACCAAATCTCACCAAATAGCGCGTGCTAAAAATCACATCATCATGTGATCTTTAGATGATAGCAGACTGGAAACTTACCTGATAGGCCTGCGCCTGGTAGGAAAAAAGGGTTGACACCCTTTATACCGTAATTGCATATTCTTGCAAATCTGGAATTGCGACTTTCCAACGTTTCGCAATAAATATGGCGGTTAATGAGATTCATCTTGGTGATCCGGACAATTAAATATTTAGTTATTTCTTCTTATCCCAGTTTTTATTTTCTGCCCGGCCGAGCTTACCAATCTCCAACGAACGCAACGTAGTTCCTCCGGGAGGCATATGTTTGGTAAAACTGCGCACTTCCTTCACTTCTTCTTCGGTAATAACGGAAGACTTGTTTCCAAAGTCGCTGCTGTTGCGAATGTAACTTAAAACAGATGCCAGGTAGTCATCGCTGCTGCTATTCATAGGCGGCATGGTGTTGGGATATTCTTTACCGTCCACCGGACCTTGCAATCCCATTAACATTAATTGTATTAGTGCAATCTTATCGCCTGTAACACGGGCCGATCCAATTAAAGGAGGTGCAGGCATCGGGTTGCTGCCAATTAAAATCCCTTTTCCATCGGCACCATGGCAATTGGCGCACAGTTGTTTGTAGCGTACTGCACCTTTTGAAACCAAAGCCCTGTCGGCCGGACTTAGATTTTTTAATCGTGCCAATTCAGTTTCAGCCCGAACCTTTGCGTCCTCAAACATTTTATAAGAGAACCGCATCAACTCATTCGTTGAGTCGGATGTAAGCAACTGTGTTGTGATTTGTTGGGCCTTCACATTATTGCTGCTGCGTAACGAAAGCATAAGTTGTATGCGTACATCTGCACTGCTATCGGTTGTAAGATTGCCTAATCGCGAAATTACATCGGCATCTTGTTGTTGAATAAACAATTCGCTGGCCCATACAGCAGTTTTGCGTACATGCGCGTTGGTATCGGCTAAAACGTTAAACAAGGTTTCTTTGTCGAGGGCATCCAGCCCCTCCAATGTCCAGAGTGCATGAATGCGTGCGAGGTGCGAAGTACTTTGATTTATTATTTCTTTTAGCTGTGGCACAACCGATTTATCGTTACGCACAATAATAGTTTGTTGTGCCATATCGCGCCACCAGCCGTTGGGGTGCGATAAGTATTGTATTAATTCTGATGCCGGTTGGTTCAGCATATTGGGTTTAGTGCGATCAGGTTTAAAATCTTTATGCACAATGCGGTAGATGCGCCCCATGTTCTTGTTTTTGTCGAGCCCAAGTTCTACAATTTTTTTACCGAGGTACGATTCGGGCGGTGTCCATTCGCCCTCCTGAATAATACCATGATACATGTCTACTATATAGAAACAACCATCGGGTCCGGTATAGGTATTTACCGGTCTGAAATTCATATCTGCGGAAGCCAGCCAGTCCACTTCTTTATATGCAGATTCAATTCTGATTTTTCCATTTTGATTAATTACGTTGCCACGTTTGATTACCCGGCCCACCGGTTCTGGAATAAAATAATCGCCAATCATATTAGCGGGCAGACGATCGCCTCTAAAAATGGATTGACCTGTGCCGGAAGTAAACCGAACCAGTGTACTGTCTTCGCGCAAAGCGCGCGGGCCTCCTTGTGCATCTACATTACCAATTACCGGCCACAGTATAGTAAAATCTTCTGCGTATTGATCTTTGAAATTAAGAGCGCCATAGGCAGGCATCTGTTGAATTTGAACAGCAGGCAAGCCGGGGCCGGCTTCTGAGTAAAAAAGTTTTCCATAATTGTCTGATGTAAGCCCCCATTGGCCAATCATATTATCCACCAACGTATCGACTAGTAACGTTCCATTTTTGAATTTGTAACGCAGGTTATCGCGCGATGGATAAATCCAATTGTCGAGGTTCCAGTAAAATGCACCGTTCTGATGTTCGAGGTTACGCGAATCGATGGTGTTGTTTTCGTAAATAATTTTTTTCTGATCGGCTTTTCCATCGCCATCCGTGTCTTTGTAACTCCATACATGCTGTGCATTGGTTACTGTTACTAACACTTCATCGCCTACAGGCAATACGGTACGGGGTAATACCAGGCTATCGATAAACACGCTCACCTTATCCATCAGCCCATCATTATCAGAATCTTCCAGGCGCATAATACGGCTGGTGGGTTCATATTCTTCTGTTGCGTTGGCATCTTTCATATACGTGTTCATCTGCACCACATACATGCGCCCGTTACCATCCCAGGCAAGGGCCACAGGTTCCTGCACCATAGGTTCGCTTGCAACTAACTCTACCCGGTAGCCGGGAGGTAATTGAATTTTTTTAATACTTTCTTCAGGCGAAAGCGGGGCAGGATCGGGATTGGTAGTAATAAACTTTCGTTGATAAGAGGATTCATCGGTTGACCTATTCTCGCAGGAGAATAATAATATACACACCAGTACAGCTACTACCCTTATATGCATGCGATCTGATTATTGAAGTGAAACGCCAAGATTGGTAAAAAGAGAATCGAAATCAATCTCTTTTATTCGGGATAAAATCCGGCTATTGTTTCAGTACAAGATAACCGGCTTCGGGCTTGTGCCCATTTTTAAATTCAATCTTGTAAAAGTATGTACCAGAGGGTAAATCGGTGTTGTTGCTGGATTTACCTTTAAATACCACATTAACATTATCGTAGTTAACACCCTCCCATACTAAAGTGCCCCAGCGGTTGTAAATCCAAACCTTGTTTTCGCGGGTTGTACTTAAGGAAGCCACATGCTCCAGTTTAAAGAAATCATTCTTGCCATCAACACCAGGCGAGATCGCATTATAGATGGCAATTTCACCAACCACTTCTATTGAAAATGTTTGTTGTGTACAGGCCGAAAAAATATCGCAAACCGAGACAGTTATGTTTTCCATACCGGAAAAAGTAAGGGATGAGTAATCAATAATCAGATTAAAGTTCGCATCGATTATGGCTGTTGCTCCGCTTGCCGGTGGGGTAATAATCTGTAAGGTGGAAAGGTCTACATTATTATTTCCATCGCTGATCAACGCTGTTAAACTGATTGTTACAATTCCTTCAACCTGTGTAATTAAGGGTTCTGTTGTGATTACAGGGGGCACATTATCGCAACCGGGTACGGCTATGGTAGCCAGTACGGGTGATCGTGAACCTTCGCATGTACCATCGTGAATAGAAACATAGTATGTAGTGGAGGTGCTGAGTACAGGAGTAATAAATGTACTATTGGTTTGTCCCGCAAGGGCAGTACCTCCTGTAGGTACGGTGTACCACCGGTATTGTCCTGCGGTACCGCCAGTTGCCGAAAGTGTAACGCTGGCAGCCGGACAAGACTCTGCACCCGTTGTGGTTGGTGCAGCGGGAGGGGTATTAATGGTAGCAGTTACAACTGTGCGTGAACTTTCGCAAAGGCCATTATTGATGGCAACATAATATAGTGTAGTAGTACTAATTGAAGGAGTTGTGTAACTGTTGTTGGTTTGTCCGGCAATAGCTGTGCCCCCAACTGCTACAGTGTACCATCTGTATTGTCCTGCTGTACCACCAGCTGCCGTAAGAGAAACTGTTCCGGTACCACATCGTGCTGCGCTTGTTGTAGTGGGTGCAGTTGGAGGTGTATTGATAGTTGCGACAACAGCGGTTCGAGCACCTTCACAAACGCCATTATTAATAGCTACATAATAAGTAGTGGAAACAGTTAGCACGGATGTTGTATACGTTGCATTAGTTTGTCCGGCAATAGCTGTACCTCCAACAGCTACGGTGTACCAGCGATATTGTCCTGCAGTACCACCGGTTGCACTTAAGGTTACCGATCCGCTTCCGCAGATAGCGGCACCCGTTGTAGTGGGAGCAGCGGGTATGGTATTAATGGTAGCAGTTACAACTGTGCGTGCACTTTCACAAATTCCGTTATTGATGGCAACATAATAGTTAGTAGTTATAGCCAGCGCTGGAGTGGTATAGGTTGCATTAGTTTGTCCGGCAATAGCCGTACCACCCACAGCTACGGTATACCATCTGTATTGCCCGGCTGTACCACCAGCTGCAGTAAGAGAAATTGTTCCGGTACCACATCGTGCTGCACCTGTTGTAGTGGGTGCAGTTGGAGGTGTATTGATAGTTGCAACAACAGCGGTTCGAGAACCTTCGCAAACACCATTATTAATTGCCACATAATAGGTGGTGGAAATAGTTAGCACAGGTGTTGTATACGTTGCATTAGTTTGTCCGGCAATAGCCGTACCACCCACGGCTACGGTGTACCAGCGATATTGTCCGGCACTACCACCGGTTGCACTTAGTGTTACCGATCCGCTTCCGCAGATAGCAGCACCCGTTGTAGCAGGGGCAGCAGGAATTGTATTGATGGTAGCGGTTACAATTGTTCTTGCGCTTTCGCAGGTTCCGTTATTGATGGCAACGTAGTAAGGTGTTGTTACTGTGAGGGAAGGTGTTGTATAGGTTGCATTGGTTTGTCCGGCAATGGCTGTTCCGCCAACGGCTACGGTGTACCATCTGTATTGTCCTGCTGTACCACCGGCAGCACCTAAGGTTACCGATCCGGTACCACATCGGCTGCTACCGGTTGTGGTAGGTGCAGCGGTGGTGTTGATGGTTAGTGTTGCTGAATTTGTAAGCTCATCAACCACATTAAATCCGGAAATACGACACCGGTAATTTCCGGCACCAAAATTACCCGTAGTATTAATTGATAAGGTTGCAGTTGTAGCACCACTATACCCCCCGGTATTGTTTACAGTAATCCATACCGAAGGACTGCTTTCAATTTCCCACTGATATGTAATGCCCGGGTTATTGGACGCGGCAGTTATAAAGGTTGCGGTAGCTCCGTTGCAGACCGTTACGTTGGTAGGTTGTGTATTGATAATAATAGGAGGAGTAAAACTCACATTATCTAATCTGCTTGTAATGTTGGCATCGCGGTAAAGCCCTCTGATTTGCAATGTGGCAAGATTACTGAGCACACTTTGAATTTGCGTTTCGGCTGCTAAAGGCCCGGCAGGACTGTTTGTTGTTTTCCAAAAACCTGATGCATTATTAAACACCACCGAATAGATTGACCATGCAGGTGCAGCCAGGGGCTGGTTAGGTGCGGTTGGAAAATAATATAGCGTTACGCCTCCATTGTCGGCAATGGTTACTTCAGCATATTGATTGGGTGTTCCGGTTACGGTTTGTTGAACATGGTAGCGAAGCGTTCCATTATAATAGGCGCTTCGGTTACCAAGATAAGTGCCAGGGGCTACATAATTGTAAGGGACGTATATAGTGCCTGCACCAAGATTAAAAAAATAAGGACTTCCAAAAACCATTCCGCCAGGATTGCCGCCTGTGGCACTGTATCCTATTGTTCCATCAGCATCATTTGGGGTTGTCCAACCTTGCGCATTAGCATTAAATGTGCTTGTGATTTGTGAATGACCTACAAGGCTGGCCAGAATAAGCCCAATGATTAAAATTCCGCGGAACATCTGTTTCTAATTCATTAAGAATTTTAAAAATCGTAAAAATCTGTTGCTTGAACAAGGAAAAGAAGGCTATTAACAGACTCCTTTCGCTATACCAATTTTTCATTAATCACTTTACTTACCGCTTTCAGGCTGTGAATGCACGTGCATTTCCTGTACTGAAATTTCTTTAAATTGAAAGCGCTATACAATCTTTTCATTAATGGCTTTCGAAACGGCTTCCGTTTGCGAATGCACCTGAAGCTTTTCGTAAATTTTTTTGATATGCGTACGCACCGTGTCGATACTTATTGCAAACTGGGCAGCAATCATTTTGTAGCTATTGCCGGAACTAAGGGCTGTTAAAATTTCTTTTTCGCGCGAAGTAAGTTGATACGGATTTTCTGATGGTCGCTGCATATTAGTAATAACCATCCTGGCAATACTCGGGCTCATGGGTGCGCCTCCTTCCAGTACTTCAGTTATGGATTCAAACAATTTTGTGGAGATATGCTTCTTTAACAGATACCCCGAAGCCCCGGCTTTAATGGCTTCCAAAACATGCACGTTGTCATCAAATACGGTAAGCATGATTATTGGCAAGGAAGAATTAAACGTTCGAATTTCTTTCAGTGCTTCTATCCCGGTTCTTCCGGGCATATCAATATCCATCAGTACCACATCGGGATTGTGTTTGGCAATTTGCTCCCGGGCCTGCATCACATTGGGGTAAGCTGCTGCCAATCTAAAATCTGAATTAAGGGCAACCAGGCTACTCAGGCTTTCGCGAAGCAGGTCGTTGTCTTCAAAAACAAGTAGGGTAATTGGCATTTGAAATCAAATTACGGTTCTTGTACGAAATCTTTCTATACCCTAATCATGTGATGGGAACCTCAACGGAGATGGTTGTGCCTTTTCCAGGTTCGCTCACTTGTTTCCATTTACCTTTAATAGCCTGTGCGCGAGCCGCCATATTTTTTAAACCATTGCCGCGTGCAGTGGAGGAGTTAAACCCTTTGCCATTATCCTGTACTCTAAGATAAAGTGTGCCGTTAACCCGGTTTAACCCAATATCTACCTTAGTGGCTTCGCTGTATTTGGCTGCGTTGTTAATGGCTTCTTTAAAAATCAGAAAAACACTTTTTCGTTTTTCCACGTCTAACCGAATGTGTGTCACCTCTTCATCGAGATTAAAAGCGTATACCATATTTTTAGGTTCCAGTATTTCACCAGCAAACTCTTTCATCTTCACCAGCATTTGGTCTACCGAATCATTTACTGGGTTAATCGACCATACCATATCGCTCATAGTTTCCATCATGCGACTGGAGTAGATTGAAATTTTTTGCAGCTGATTGGAGTTGTCGGGTTGTTGCATGGCCAGCTTGCTCATAATATTGATGCTTGAAAGTGTTGAACCGATATCATCGTGTAAATCGCGGGCAATATTCTGACGCATACGTTCCAGCTCTGCCTGTCTTTTAATTCGGTTCATTACGCGGTAGCGGTTAACCAGCAAGGTGCCGATTGCAATTGCTGATAGTAAAGCTATTGCGATAAGCGTAGTGTTAGCACGTTGTTTTTGTAACTCAAGTGATTGTACCTCCTGATTTTTTTTTAAAAGCTCTATTTCCTGTTGCTTCTTTTCGTTGTTGTATTTTTCTTCCACATCTTTTAGTTGAATCAGTACCGCATTACCTTCTATACTATCGGATAACGCTTCATGTTTCCTCAGGTAGTACAAGGCTTTTTCGTAATTCTTGTTGTGTGAGTAAAACTCGCTCAACCGGTGGTATTCCAATGCTTCTTGCGATCGGTCGCCTATTCGGATCAGCGTATTTAAACCATCCAACATCTTGGTTTCTCTTTTCTTTTGAGATTGCTCTGCCAGATCAAGGTTAAATATTTCCGACTGTGTTTTTATAAAGGTTGTACTATCGCCAATCTGTTTTGAGATTGATAAACTTTTGGAAAAACTCGCGCGCGCTTTTTCGTTTTCTTCCATGCGTTTGTAGAGTAGCCCCCATTGGTGTAACACCCGGGCTTCTTCGGAGGGTAGTTTCAGATTACGGGCAGCGGTTAGTCCGGCCTGATAATAGGAGCTTGCCTTTTCGAAAGAATTCATGTCTTTATATACATCGCCCAGGCTAATAGTAGTAGTTAATACGCCCCGTTTATCTCCCAGCTGCTCTTTTAATTGCAACGAACGTTCATAATAATTTTTGGCAGTGGCTAATTGATTCATATTAAAAAAATTATTACCAATGCTGTGAAGGCAAAAGGCTTGCCCGCGCAGATTCTTTAATTTTTCAAATAGCCTTAGTCCTTGCATATGTTGTTCTGCAGCTTCTTTGAAATTGCCCAAATAATAATGGAGATTACCCAGATTAAGAAACTGCCCTGCTCGTGTTTCGTCTTGCTTGTCCCAGATTTCCAGACTTGCCTTCACAAACGGTAAAGCTTTGTTGTACTCGCCAATGTCTTTATAAAACAAGCCTGCAGACTTCAGGAAGTTAAATTGCATGCGCTTGTTTTCAGGATTGGCTTTCGAAAGTCTTTCGGCTTTGTTAAGATAATAACGACCGCTATCAAACAGCCCCATTTCGCGGTTAACTATAATCAGATAGGTATAAGCAGACATAAGCCAGCGATCCTGATGTAATGAATCGGCCAATTGAGCGGTTTGTAGAGAGAGTTCCTTTGCCTGATATATGTCTCTGCGCAGGATTTCAAAAATAAGATTGAGCCGTGCATTAAGTTCAACTGTATCGCGGGTGCGTTGTGTAATTATCCTTTGCAGGCTGTCCATAACACGCGTTTGGCCAGTTGTGTTTAGCGAAACAAGGAGTAACCCGAAAAAGCAAATTTTCCTCAAAACAATGGTTTTTATTCAAGGTAAGAATTTTCTCTTACTCATTAGAATAATTATCTGACGGTGCAATTGCCGCTGTTTGAAATAATCGGTTATTTATTCAGTTTATATACCTGTGCTTTGTAGGGCAATATGTTTACCAACAGGCTTGTATAATTCTTTACTTTTTGTGTTTTGCCATTAAGTAAACTTTTGGCGGATTTATATTTTTCAGCCCGATCAATCTGAACGAGAGCCTGTTCGGGCGACCCTGAAAGGTTTACCACAACCAGAATTTTTTCGGTATCGGTGAAACGATAAAAAGAGAAAACATGATCGTTACTGTTTTCAGCAACCTTGTATTTGCCATAAGCCAAAGCCGGGTTTGATTTCTTTAGCTCAATCATTTTCTTATAATGGTTGAATAATGAGTTGATATCCGTCTGTTGTTCTTCCACCGAAATGCCATCGTGTGGTTTAACATGTGTACTATCCCACCAGGGGCCGGTGTTTTTATACCAAAATGCCATGCCATTACCTTTTGCATCAGCAGTCCATTCAAACGCTTCGCGAATGGGAATATCATTGCCATCGGTAGCGCCTTTCAGTTGTGTGCCCTTCATGCCTATTTCCTGGCCGTAATAGATAAGAGGAATTCCACCCAGTAATAAATTTAATGTAGCCGCGGCTTTTAATTTTTCAGTGTTCATTCCGGCTACCGAAGCCAGCCGCCTTGTATCATGATTCTCAACAAATACGATTTGTTCTTTTCCCCCGGGGTTTTTAGTAAGCGTACTATCTGCGGCCTTAATTAGTTCTTTTTTATTCATTTGCTCGATGGCCCAGCTTAAGTAGAAAGCAAATACACGATCAACTTCTGCCTCGCGAAAGTATTCGCGCCCCAGCGAAAACCAGTTAGCCTGCTCCGCAATGATTTTAATTGCGGGGTTTGTTTTCTTTAACTCAGAAAGAACGGGTGTCCAGAAATTTTTAAAGAGATTGGGTAGTTTTTTGAAATTATCCAGATCATCCATCATATGGTCGAGCCGGAAACCATCTACTCCATCGTCAACCTTACCATCTTGGTTTGGGTCTAACCAGAAATTTAAAACATCGAATGTATAGTGGCGCACAGCCGGATTATTCATGTTAACCACCGCAATTTTCTGTTTTGAATTGGAGTAGGTAGTAAATTCAGGAATATTATAAAAGAAGAAAGGTTTTAGATTCAAACTATCATTATAGTAAACATATTTGCTATACGGGGATTGGGGGTTACCATACGAATCCTTGTACCAGGGATGTTCATGTGTAACGTATTGCATTTCTACATCCTGGTAAATTTTCAGGCCCCGCTTATGAACTTCTTTTACCAGGCTAATATATTCATCCATTGTTCCGTATTGCGGATCAATTTTTTCAAAGTCGGTTGCAAAATAATTATGATAAAATTCTGACTGATAGAGCGGTGTAAGTAAGATGGAGGTTGCACCGAGGTTCTGCAGATAATCGAGTTTCTGTTCTATGCCTTTCAAATCTCCGTGGCCATCGCCATTGCTATCGAAGAAGCTACGCTGAAATACATGGTAGATCACTTCCTGTGCCTGTGTCTGCGTAGCCCCAAGCAGGATAATCAATAATATTTTTTTCATTTTACCTTAATCAGGTTTAGGTTTAAAAGTTACCTGTCGTAAAATTGTCTCACCCATGGGTACAAGTTCAACCGGTTCTTTCTTATGGGATTCTGCATTATACAAAGATGTTTTAAAGCGCAGGGCCTGAGGTTGAGCCACAACCGGATCGCCAGTATAATGATAAACTTTTAGATTTTCGGGTGCATAGGTTAAATTATAAAACCCGGGAATGGGGAACGATTTTGTTTTCTCTTCTTTACCCGCAAGTGGCGATGCCAGCACCAGCGCACCATATGTAAAATATTTTTCACGATTCAGATCTTCGCGCGTAACAACGTCTGCTACAAAACTGAGTTTTACAGTTTGGGTTCCTTCCCAATTTTTACGAATTACAATAAACCCATCTTCTTCGTAATATTCTGTATCAATTGTAAATGAAGTAACCCAATCGGGTTTGCGAATTTTTAATTCAAATTCAAAATCGGCTGAAACAAGAAATTCAAATGTGTTTTCAAAGGGATAGCGAGTCTGTTCAACAATAGTTACCGGTTGATTTTTCAAATCGGTACTAACCACACTAGGCCCCAACAGGGAAGCAACCAAAGCCCGGTCGCTTTTCAGCCACATGTGCTGTACATAATACGGTGCAATACGCCCGGCATTCGGCACACAGCAAACGGCTGCTTCCTGATGAACGGGCGAGTACGAATAGCGTGTTTGATTTTTATCCAAGGTATCGCCATTCAATCCGCCTGTCATATAATATGAGTTATCGGATTTCAGGTAAGCAATACAACTTTGGTTAGGATGCCGCGCGCCCTGTGCTGCATTAAAAAAAATCTTTTCAACCTTATCGCCAAATGTTTTGTTGCCCGATTTCATCAACAGTTCAATATAACTGTGCATAAGCTCATGCAACGAACAGTATTCGTAACCGCGGGTGGTGGCATCCGCTCTTTTACCGCCAATCCACTCGTCTCCAACACCAGCACCTGAAGCGGTTGTTTCGTCTTCAATTTTAGTTAAGAATTTGTGAATAGCTACTTCTAAATTTTGGTTACCCGATGCATAATAGGCTGCTGCAAGGCTACGCAAGTGTTCATAAACATGCACACCGTGCGAGCTTAACATCAGGGTATCGTTAATCAGTTTATTATACTGCGCACTTTCATTCAGATGCTGTTCCGAAAAATCTTTATATAAAAACAAACAATAATCGCGATATGCTTCTTTGCCTGTAATACGGTAAAGACTTTCAAAAACATCGGTTATGGTTAATCCGTGCGAAGTACCACCCACATTGGGTTGCCTGGAATAAAATGGGCGCGAATGGTTTACCGGATAATTATCCATCACATTCTGCACAGCATGTTCTATGGCTGCTAAAATTTTTTGATCGTTTGTGTATTCATACCAGGCCAATAATCCGCGTAACAAACTTGATTTCGCCCAAAGCTCTCCATTCTCATTATCAAAATTATAACGCAGATCGTTATCATAAATTCCCAGATAGCCGTCTTTATCCTGCGTAGACAGAATATAATCCACATACTGTTGAAGTTTTTTCAGGTGCTGTTTATCTTCTTCGCCCAGTGCGCCTACATCTTTATTCTTAACTTTTTTTGTAAGACGATCTTCTCCATATATCTTATCTTCCATGATAAGGCCGGGGGCTAATGTATCGAGCCTGCCGGTAAAGCCATCAAGGTTTTCGCTAATCTGATCTTTTAGCCAACCCTCTGGTTTTATTTCGGTTAGAGCCAACGGTTTATAAACTTCTGAAAGTGCAGCCACTTTATCAAAAGCAGCATAGTCACCTTTCTGAGTTTGTTGATTGCACCCGGTCAGAATTGCCCCAACCAAAAGAATGAGTGTAAGTAGATATAATTTCATAGAATCTGAGTTGCGCCTATTTTTTTCCAGGTAATCTGTTTTAGTAGCTCTTTTATTTTAGCATTGATAAGCCACTGATCGGCCAGGGGCTTTTGCGAGTATGGAATTGTAGGCATGTACGGTACAGGTCCGAACTCTGGTGTTATGGTAATAGCGGATTTCCCGTTACGGGATTGTTTTAAAATAATTTTTTGCCACCATTCTATAAAATGATTCAGATGCTCTTTCCATTCAGGAGCAAACGGATCGTTTACTTGCGGAGCATGCTCGTACCCGATGCGGGCATGAATGTGATGAATGTGTGGAATAATTATCTCAAGAATATCACGCTGATCTTCCAGCATGCTTTCCGATACCGTGCACCAATGTGAAAAATCGGCTGTAAGTTTTAACTCAGGAAAGCGTTTAAGATAGGGTAACAGCGTAGCAGCATGAAAAGTAAATCGGCCTCGGTGTGTTTCATGTAATATAGGAATACCGGATTGTGCGCTTATGTTTTCGGCAATTTCAATAATGCGGCAGTTGTCGTCAAACGAAAAATAATCCTTACCGGTATGGCTGTTAATAAAATCGGGCTTAAGCGAAACGAGATAGTTAAGTCGCTTCTTCATTCGGGTTATGTATTCATCGGCCGACTCATAAGCAGGAGCAAGTACCTGCTGCGCAATAAACACAAAAGCTTTATTGGCAGAGCGAATGTTGATGAGTGTAGCTTGAAATTCAGTTACAAACCTGTCTGAATCGGGAAAGTTAATTTCAACACCCTGATAGCCTTCTTCCTGTACACGTTTTAGAAAGGCAGGGGCATGTGTGCCTTCCTGCCCCCAATACGGACAGACGTAACAAATGTGCATTAGTACAGCACCGGGTTAATAGGAGATTGGATTACTTCGCCCACTACGGCTCCGGGGCACCAGGTATTCCAATCGTTTATCTGATTTTTATTTTCGGGTTGTTTCAAACGCATTTTGCTATCCATGTAAATTATAGTCATCACTTTACGCATTTTATCGGTTGTGTTTGCACCGGCACGGTGAAATACCCAACCTGAATGAAAACTCACTTCTCCCAGATCAAATGCTTCAATTACATGTTTAAAATCTGTAACGCGCAGCCGTTGCTGAATAAGGGTTTCACTTTCATCGCCAATTTCAAGTTCGCGACCTTCCACAATCTGATGACTACCCGCGCTGAATTCCAGCGGCCCCATTTCCAGTAACGTTTCCTGTAGCGGAATCCAGGCCGTTACGGTTTTATCGGTTTCAAGCGGCCAGTAATATTGATCGGCATGCCATGGCGTGATGCCACCACCGCCTTCTTTAAATAAAGCCTGATCGTGATACAGGCGTACACCATCTACCTGCATAAGATCTGCTGCAATTTTTGCTAGTCGTTTGCTAAATACAAATTGTTGGATGTGCTCATCTTCGCGCCAGAGATTAAACAGTTGAAGAAACGCTTTTCCATATGTATCACGCTCGTCAACTTTTGTTTTCACCTGGTTCATTTCTGCAACCTTGGCGGAAATAACGGTATTAAAGTATCCAATGGTTTCGGCATTGAACACCTGCTTTAATTTTATAAAGCGATTTTTCTGATAGAAATCAATTTGCTCCTGCGTAAGTAAGTACGACTTGCTGATTGCTTCCTGAATTGAAATAGGTATTGCCATTGTAATGAGAATAAAGGTTCAAAACTACCAAACCCCTTAGTGGCTCACTTACACTAAAAAGGCATATTTCAACACTATGTTGACAGATTTACTAATGTCTATAGTTAATTTGCAGTATAATTGTATGAATTGAAGGCCGCCTACGAAGATATTGCAAGCAAAAAAGGAAGCGAATCGTTTCTTGCTTACGCCTTCACAATACCGTGTTTTGAGTTCAAATGGCATTATCACCCAGAGTACGAGCTTACGCTTATAACCAGAGGAAAAGGAAAACGATTGGTGGGCGATAGTTACGAAAATTTTGAAGCCGGTGATCTGGTGCTGCTTGGGCCTAACTTACCCCATACCTGGACAAGCGATGAAACAAAAAATAAAACTGTATCAGCTGTAGTTATTCAGTTTTCAAAAGATTTCATTCAGCGGTTTCTGGAGTTGAAGGAGTTTGCGGAAGTAGCTGCTTTGCTGGCTTCAGCCGACCGGGGTTTGTTTTTTCCGAATGCTAAAGTGGATAGCGGAGAGCTTAAGCGGCTTCCTGCCTTAGCGGGTGTTGAAAAAATTACTTTACTGCTGCTTATCCTTCAGAAGTTGGTCGTACAAAAACATAAAAAATTATCGTCCGAATATTTTCATATAGTGAAAGGCGAAGAAACGGAACGAAGAATTAACAAAATCTGCCAGTACATTCAGATACATTCGGCCGAAAGAGTAACCTTAGAGCAGGTAGCCACACTTGTTCATCTTTCGCGAAGTGCATTCAGCAAATTTTTTAAACGTGCAACCGGAAAAACATTTTCAGATTATGTAAATGATATACGCATTGGCAATTCGTGTTTTATGCTATGCGAGTCGGACAAAGCGATTAGTGAAATTGCATACGAAACCGGCTTTGAAAGCCTGACTTACTTTAACCGCGTATTCTTGAAGAAGAAAGGCGTTACACCAAAAGTATTCCGGTTGTCTTTTAAGAACCAACTAAACCAGGACTGGCCAGCGGTGGTGTAATTGGGTTATCAAATTCTTTGTGCTTCAGTTTGATCCTAAGTACAAAGAATCAACCATGCTGTTTTAGCAGTCAAATATTGGCGCGATTAGAAACTCGGGTTAAGGTTAATTAATAGTAGTAAGAATCAGAGTTTATCGTTTTAGTCATTTTTCTTAGCTTTGAGTACTTTTTAAACTGATGGCCGAAAACACCTACAAATCCAATACATTTAAAAAACCCGAAAAAGAAAAGAAGTCCAAGTCAAGTAAATCAAAGTCACGCTTCTCATTCGGTTTTTTTAAGGACCCCCGTTTTACGTTAGCGCTGGGTTTTTTTCTGCTGATTACTTCGCTTTATCTCTTCGTAGCATTTTTGTCGTATCTGTTTACAGGTAAGGCAGATCAAAGCGTAGTACAGGCCTTGTTCGAAACACCGCTGGTCGAATCGGGCCGTGAGGTAGATAACTGGCTTGGGCTTTACGGAGCTATCACGTCACACTTCCTGGTTTATCAGTGGCTGGGCATTTCGGCATTTTTTATACCCCCACTTTTGTTTTTACTGGGCTTTACAATGACTTTTAAACGCGAACTGGTTTCACTTTTTCCGGCCTTTATTCTTTCGGTCTTTGCCGGATTATGGTTGAGCCTGCTGTTGGGTTACATTACACACAGTATTACCGGAGTAACTGAAATTGGTTTTTTAAGCGGAGGATTGGGATTTGAACTGGCCAAAATATCTACCGGCTTATTTGGCTGGGGAACGTTCATGATTCTGGCTCTATCGCTCTTCATATTTATAATTTATTTTTTCAACATTACTGCTATCAATGCCTTTCAGGTTAGCGATAAAAATGAGAAACTAATGGGTAACGATGCGATTCTTTCAGACGAATTGGTAAAGCCAACATATTCTGATGAGCGCGACAATTGGCCGGAACAAGTTATAGAAGACGAGATTCCGGAACCGGTTCTTGTTACCAAGCCTGTTGAAGAAGTTCCCATAACAAAAGAAGTAAGCCTTGATGTAAACGCTGCCAAAGCAGAAAAGACAGAAATAGATGAGCCATTATTCACGGTAGAAGAAACTAAAGACGATACCGAAGAATTAGCCGAGCAGCTGGTAGAAGCCCAGGGGGTGTACGATCCAACACTTGATCTTAGTAACTACAAACTTCCGCCCATCGAGTTGCTGAATGAATACGAACCCAGCAAAGTACAGGTAACAGCAGAAGAACTGAATCAGAATAAAGATCGCATCTTAAGTACACTTACCAACTTTAAAATTGGCATTCAAAGTATTAAAGCTACAATTGGTCCAACCGTAACGCTTTATGAGATAGTGCCGGAAGCGGGCATAAAAATTTCGCGTATTAAAAATCTGGAAGACGATATAGCGCTTAGTCTGGCTGCATTAGGTATTCGCATTATTGCACCTATCCCCGGTAAGGGAACCATTGGTATTGAAGTGCCGAATAAAAACCGCGAGATGGTTAGCATTCGCTCAGTATTAGGATCAGAACGATTTCAAAAAACTGATCGCGAGTTGCCAATCGCTATTGGTAAAACTATTTCCAATGAGTTGATGGTAATTGATCTTACCAAGATGCCGCATATTTTGGTAGCGGGTGCAACAGGGCAGGGTAAGTCGGTAGGATTGAATGTAATTCTTACTTCTCTATTATATAAGCGCCATCCAAGCCAACTCAAGTTTGTATTGGTCGATCCGAAGAAAGTGGAGATGTCGCTCTTCAGTAAAATTGAACGGCATTACCTCGCCAAACTCCCCAACAGCGAAGAAGCTATTATTACCGATACTAAAAAGGTTGTGTACACACTCAACTCATTGTGTATCGAAATGGAGAACCGCTACGAAATTCTGAAAGATGCGGGAGCCAAAAACATTAAGGAATACAACACCAAGTTTGTATCGCGTAAGCTTAATCCGAAAGAAGGCCATCGGTTTTTGCCTTACATTGTGTTGGTGATTGATGAGTTGGCCGATTTGATGATGACGGCCGGTAAAGAAGTAGAAACACCTATCGCGCGTCTGGCTCAGTTAGCGCGTGCAATCGGAATACATTTAGTGGTAGCTACGCAACGCCCTTCCGTTAATGTAATTACCGGTGTTATTAAAGCTAACTTCCCGGCCCGCTTGTCGTTTAGGGTTACTTCAAAAATTGACTCGCGCACTATTTTGGATACCGGTGGGGCCGATCAATTAATTGGCCAGGGCGATATGCTCTTGTCAACCGGTTCGGAAATTGTTCGCTTACAAAGCCCGTTTGTTGATACTCCGGAGATTGAGCGTATTTGCGAATTTATTGGTTCGCAACGGGGTTATGATTCTGCGTATTTGTTACCTGAATTTGAAGGAGAGGATGAGGGAGGAGCAGCCTCTGTCGATCTTTCTGAGCGCGATGCCTTGTTTGAAGAAGCGGCCCGGGTTATCGTAAATCATCAACAAGGCAGTACTTCTTTGATTCAGCGCAAGTTGAAATTAGGATATAATCGGGCCGGCCGTTTGATAGATCAATTAGAAGCCGCTAAAATTGTGGGCCCGTTTGAGGGATCCAAGGCCCGTGAGGTTCTGATTAAAGACCCGATGAGTTTGGAACAATTATTGAACGATTTGAAAGAAAAACATTCGCAATCCTAACTTTTGATGATGAAAAAGCTCGTTTTCGCAGCCATTTTGCTATTTGCAGGAATCCAAACCTATGCTCAGTACGACCCCAAAGCCCTGGAAATTCTGGAGGCGATGAGTAAAAAATACAAAGCCATAACCGCATTTGAAGCCAACCTTACCTCGGGCTTATCCAACGAATCGGAAGGAGTGAAAGAAGAATTTAAAGGAAAAATTACGGTTAAGGGCGACAAATTCCGGCTGTTGCTTGACGATCAGGAAGTAATCAATAATGGTACAACGGTGTGGACTTACCTGCCTTTGGCCAAGGAAGTGAACATTGATAATTTTGATCCGGGTTCGGACGAGGTAAATCCCACCAAAATTTTTGACATGTATAAGAAGGGCTTCAAGTATTTATACCTGGCCGATAAAACAGAGGCAGGCGTGTTGTGCGAAGAAGTGGACCTGGTTCCTGAAAAAAAAGATGCACAATATTTCAAAATCAAAATGATGATTTCGAAAAAAGATAAGAGCATTCAGAGTTGGACTATGTTTGATCGCTCGGGCAATCGGTATAAATACACCATAACCAAGTTTACGCCCAATGTTAAAGTGGACGATTCATTCTTTACGTTCGATCCGAAGAAATATCCGGGCGTTGAGGTGATTGATTTGAGGTAATCCACTCAAGATATTATAAACGAAGGCCGCTACTGTGCGGCCTTTTTGTTTTTCAGTACTTATCAATTTGATTAACTTTCAAACCAAAATAGAATTGTTGTGAACAGATCGGAGCTATTCGAACAGATCAAAAGAAAGAAGTCGTACTTATGTGTAGGGCTGGATACCGACATTACAAAAATTCCAAAACATTTACTTTCACTACCCGATCCGGTTTTTGAGTTTAACAAACAGATTATAGATGCCACCAAAGATTGGTGTGTGGCTTATAAACCCAATACAGCATTTTACGAAGCGCTGGGTGCCACCGGTTGGCAAACACTTCAACGCACATTAGATTATATTCCAAAAGATTGCTTTACTATAGCCGATGCCAAGCGTGGCGATATTGGCAATACCGCTGCTTTATATGCCCGGGCTTTTTTTGAGAAAATGAATTTTGATGCCATTACTGTAGCGCCTTACATGGGTGAAGATTCCGTAAAACCTTTTCTGGATTTTCCCGGAAAGTGGGTCGTATTGTTGATTCATACTTCCAACTCAGGCAGTGTAGATGTACAGCAATTGGAAACCCGCAGCGGTCGCTTTGTGTATGAAGAAGTAATTTTTGCTTCGCAACGGTGGTCTTCGGCCGATCAGATGATGTTTGTTGTAGGGGCAACCAAAGCCGACAAAATAGCAACTATCCGGACGTTGGCCCCAGATCATTTCTTTCTGGTGCCCGGTGTAGGTGCGCAGGGTGGCGATCTGGAAGCTGTTTCGAAGGCCGGTATGAATTCGCAATGCGGATTGCTGGTTAATTCGTCCCGCTCCATCATCTATGCTTCTTCAAAAGAAGATTTTGCAGATGCTGCGCAAAAGGAAACTCAAAAAATTCAACAGGAAATGCGTGAATATCTGGATAAGTTTACCGGGTAAATAACCACTTGCCAACCTTGACTGAATCTTTCCTCCATTATCTCTGGCAGTTTCAGTACTTCAATAAAAAGGAGTTAGTTACTACATCGGGCGAGGCCATCACAATTTTGAACCCGGGAATATTAAACGCAGATGCCGGCCCCGATTTTTCGCAGGTAAAAATTAAAATAGACCAGATTGAATGGGCAGGCAATGTTGAGGTTCATATCCAGTCTTCGGGATGGTACGAGCATAAACATGATACGGATGCTGCTTACGAAAATGTAGTGTTGCATGTAGTGTGGGAAGAGAATAAACCGGTTTTTAGAAAAGACGGTACCCGCTTACCCACCCTTCAGCTAAAAGAGCGGGCAGATAAAGGGTTACTAAAATCATATCAAGGGTTGGTTAACGCAACTGCGGTAATACCCTGTCAATCGGTATTTACCAGCGTGGATGAATTCACCAGACATTCAATGATTGACAAGGCTGCTATGATTCGGATAGAGGCAAAGTCAAAACAAGTATTAAGGCTACTTAAAACCAATCAGGGCGATTGGGAAGAGACAACCTACCAACTACTGGCTGCAGGCTTTGGGTTTAAGGTAAATAAGGAACCCTTTATGCAACTGTCCAGATCGTTACCCTATAAATTAATTCGCAAGCACCAGAATAACATGGAACAAATTGAAGCCTTGTTATTTGGCCAGGCAGGCTTTCTGATATCGAAATCAAAAGATGAATATCTTACACGACTTTATCAGGAATTCAGCTTTTTAAGTAAGAAATATAATCTCACTCAAACGCAACTCAATCCATCCCAATGGAAGTTTTTGCGATTGCGGCCTTCAAATTTTCCATCCCTCAGAATTGCTCAATTTGCAGCCCTGCTTTCAACGAGAGAAAATATTTTTTCTGCACTCATTGAAGTTCAAAGCTATAAAGAGTTAGAGGCGATGTTCAGGATACAAACCTCAGCGTATTGGAAACAACATTACAGATTTGCGAAACCGGCAACCGGCATTGTGCCTGAAATGGGAACGGAAAGCAGGGATGTAATCCTGATTAATACAATTATTCCGTTGTTAATAGCCTATGGCCAATTGCATGACGATTGGAATTATGTGGATAAAGCCGTTCAGTTTCTGCAACAAATACCGGCCGAGAAAAATAAAATAATCCGAATCTGGAAACAATTAGGCTGTGCCGGCTTACATGCATTCGAAACGCAAGGGTTAATTGAACTCTATACAAATTTTTGTCAGCGAAGAGCCTGTCTTAACTGCACCATTGGATCAGCCATACTAAAACCGGTAACAGAATGATTCTTTTGCATGGATTGTTGCTGGCTGGGGCGGTGTACTACTTTTTTAAGAGAAGCAGGGTAGAAGATAAATTTTTGTTTTGGTCTGCCTGGGTATTTCGGGTGGTGATGGGTGTTGCGTTGGGATTGGTTTATATGTACTACTACAATGCAAATGATACCTGGCATTTTTTTGAAGATGCCAAAACCCTTTCAGCACTAGCGCGCACCAACTGGATTGATTATCTGAATTTTTTATTTACCGGTAACGCTCACGATTCCATCTGGCAGGCCTTGTTTTATACACAAGAACGATCACTTTTTCTGGTAAAGTTTATAAGTGTATTAGCCTGGCTAAGTGCCGATAACTACTGGACCTGTGCACTTTATTTTTCTACCATTTCGTTTTTAGCGGCATGGACATTGTTTTCTGTTATTATCAGATATTTTGAAAATGCCAAACCAGCAGCAGCATTGGCAATTTTATTTTTTCCATCGGTTGTGTTCTGGAGCTCGGGATTAGTAAAAGAAACGCTGGCGCTTGCCGGTATTTTTTGGTTAAGTTCAATCATACTCAAACATATAAAAGGCGAAAGGATTACTATTGGTCAGGTAGTAATCAGTTTTATTGCGTTATGGATAGCGTGGAACCTGAAGTATTACTGGGCTGCTTTGTTTGTGGCTGTGTCAGTAACTACTTTGATAATACACTGGCTTCAGAAAGTTGAAATGATTAAGACTAACCGGCTGTGGGCCTGGAGTCTTTTATTCCTGATACTCTTTGCTGTGGCTAGTCAGGTTCACCCTAATTTTTACTTCAGCCGGTTTTTAGATGTGGTGGTTACTAATCACAATGCCTTTGTTCAAATTTCAAAACCAGAAGGACTTATTCATTTTTACAACCTTCAACCAGAATGGTGGAGTATGGTAATTAATTCACCATTGGCATTGGTGTCGGGTTTATTCCGGCCCTGGTTAGGTGAGGCAAATGGATTTACAGGCTATTTGGCGGCCATAGAAAATCTGTTCTTAGTAATATTATTGGGGGGCTTGTTTTTTCGCAAGTCATGGAAAGTAAATAACCCGGTATTACTACTTGCCATACTGGTTTACGTGTTAATCTTATGTGTGTTAATGGCACTCAGTACACCTAACTTCGGCACACTGTCGCGGTACAGGATCGGATTTCTGCCTTTTTTTGTATTTGTTATAGCGTACGGAAATCCTTTAATAAATTTTTTAAAGAAGAGACTGCATTTATGAACAGGTAGATAGTCTGCAATCCATACCTTTGGGGCATGGAAAATCCGGTAATTATTTTTGGAGCCAATGCTCTGGGTCGGGCGGCCCGCGAAATCTTTGAAACAAACGAAGTGGTAGTCTATGGCTACCTGGACGACAACAAAAAGCTACACAATACCCAGGTAGATGAAATAACCATATTAGGCGATACCGATAACGATGGCTTTTTGAAACTGATTGGAAAAAAGTGTGAAGCCTTTGTGGCGGTTGATGATAACAAGCTGCGTAAATCGATTGTAAAAACACTACAAGAAGTACGGCACGTGCAACCCGTTAACGCTATTCATGCCAAGGCAACTATTTCTGAGAAGGCTACAATTGGGCATGGGAATTTTATTGACTTTAATGCTTACCTCGCTCCGGGGTCAAAAATTGGAAGCCATTGCCTCATTCATGCAAAAGCATTTATCGGAGTTGAAACCAATGTAGGAGACTTTGTACAGGTAGGTGCGGGAAGTAATATCAACCCGGGTGTAACAGTAGAAGACGAAGTATTTATTGGTTCCGGGGTAACCATTGTTTCGGGCGTAACGGTTGGTAAAGGCGCGCGCATTGGTGCAGGCTCTGTTGTGGTGGCTCCGGTTAAAGCCGGTGAAACGGTATTTGGTAATCCCGCCAAGGCAATTAATTAATTCAAAATTCTTACATAGGCCCGAATCCTAAGTTTTAAATCCGGACTTTTGAATAACCTATGAAAATTTCCGATACCGATTTAATCCTGAACCCCGATGGTAGCATTTACCACCTGAACCTGCTGCCTAAAAATATTTCTGATACGGTTATTGCCGTAGGCGATCCCGGCAGGGTGTATAGCGTAAGCCAGTTTTTTGATGAAGTTGAGTTTGAAATGAACAAGCGCGAGTTCATTACCCATGTAGGTAAGTATAACGGCAGGAGAATAACCGTAATCAGTACAGGCATTGGCCCGGATAATGTAGAGATATTTTTTAATGAGCTGGATGCCCTGGTTAATATCGATTTGAAAACCCGTGAACCTAAAGCCCGTAAGCGAAAACTAAAAATAATACGAATTGGTACATCGGGAGCATTGCAGGAAGATATTCCGGTGGGAACGCATTTACTTTCTGATTATGCAGTGGGGTTGGATAACCTGATGAATTTTTATGATCTACCCATGGACGATTTTGAAACCGGACTTGCGCATGATATTCAGAAAAAAACCGGCCTGCCGTTTATGCCTTATGTGGTGCGCGGCTCAGAAACATTGCGTAATCAATTTGAAAATGAAATGCAGGTTGGGAATACGGTAACCTGCCCGGGATTTTATGCTCCGCAAGGTCGTGAGTTACGTTTGCCTATTCGTTTTCCACAGTTGCTCGAAGACTTAAACTATTACCACAAAGGTGAGTTCTGGCTTACCAACTTCGAAATGGAAACTTCGGCATATTATGCCTTTGGTAGATTATTGGGCCACGAAGTGCTAAGCGCCAATGCCATTATCGCCAACCGGATCAAAAATAAGTTTGCCAAGGATCCGAATAAAGTAGTGGAGAGTTTGATTAAAAAAGTATTGGATAGGATTTGAGACTACCCAATTTTTTCAAATAAGTTATCTCGTAGAACTCATGCTCTCCATGCGCACAATGTGCTTGCTGGCTGTATAGGTATCGGAATTGTAAAAGCCCGATAGAATGCGGTGTGCAATTTGCTCCACAATCAGTTCGTCATCAGTCTTTCCTTCCTTGCCGCGCCAGAAAACCCGTTGCGGGTGGCGCCTCATTTCTTCCACATACGATTTAGCATGGTTAAATTGGTCGCTTGTAAAGGTGATGGTAAAACAGGTTTTAACTTTTTGAGTTTCCATATAAGAGCCAGGTTTTGTTCAAAGCTTTCAATTATTGTGCCGCAGCACAAAGGCGATTTTACAAAAAATAAAATGCATGTGTCAACCACCATGCCCGTTTGCGGGCAATTTTGTTCGGGGTTGGTACAGCGCGGTGTAAAGATTACTTTTGCAGTTTGCTATGAGGGAGCACGAGATTTATACACTTAAAAACGGAATCAGGGTAATCCATAATCGGGTTACCACTACCAAAATTGTTCACTGCGGCATTATGCTGGATATTGGCAGTCGCGATGAAACACCAGCCAATCAGGGCATTGCCCATTTCTGGGAACACATGGCCTTTAAAGGTACGCGCAAGCGCAAAGCCTTTCATATCATCAACCGGTTGGAATCGCTTGGGGGTGAATTGAACGCTTATACCGATAAAGAAAAAATCCTTTTCTACGCGTCTTTGCGCGATGATTACTTTGAACGGGCCATCGAATTATTAACCGACATCACCTTCGATTCCGTCTTTCCTGCTTCCCAAATCGAAAAAGAACGACAGGTTATACTGGAAGAAATGTCTATGTACTTTGATGATCCGGACGATTCATTACAAGATGAATTTGATAAGGTGGTGTTTGCAGGTCATTCGTTAGGTATGAATATTTTGGGTACCGAAAAATCTGTGCGAAACTTTAAAAGAAAGAATTTTCAACAATTTATTCGCGAACATCTGGATACCAGACGGATTGTGTTTTCGTGCGTAGGTAACATCCCGATGGAGCAAGTAGTTAAGCTGGCTGAAAAGTATCTGGGCGCAATTCCCGTATTGCGGTCAGGGAAAAAGCGCAATCCTTTCAAAGGATATAAACCACACGAAGTAGTATTGAAACGCCCGGTCAAACAATCACGTTGTGCCATCGGGCGGCCGGCTTATTCGTTTACAGATCCAAAACGCAGCCCGTTTTATATGCTTACCAGCATATTGGGTGGTTCGGGTATGAACTCGCGGTTAAATCTTGCTTTGCGCGAAAAGCATGGGTTTGTTTATTCCATCGGTGCACAGTACGTTCCGTTTACCGATACAGGCTTGTTTGCAATTTCATTTGGAACAGAGCCTAAACAACTCAAACGGAGCGTTGCACTCATAAAACAAGAACTGAAAAAACTTACCGATTCGCCTCTGGGTATAAAACAACTTGCCTCGTCTAAAGAACAACTGCTGGGGCAAATTGCCATGGCCGAAGAAAATAATATCAGTTTTATGATGATGATGGCGCGCAACATTCTCGATCAGGGCCGGGTAACTTCCCTTGATGAAATTTTTGATCGCGTAAGAAACACTTCGGCTCAGCAACTTCAGCAACTGGCCAATGAAATGTTTGATGAAGATAAACTTAGTTACCTGATAATGGAACCTGCGCATGGAGTTTCTGCCTGATGATATTGCCGCCTATGTGCAGGCCCACACGGCTTCCGAACCCGATCTGCTTAAAAAGATCAACCGCGATACACACGCCAGTGTGCTAAAGCCGCGCATGCTTTCGGGAAATGTGCAGGGCAGGTTTTTGTCTATGATCAGTAAACTGATGCAACCCCAAACAATTCTGGAAATCGGAACCTATACTGGTTATTCAGCAATTTGTTTGGCCGAAGGGCTTGCAGGAGGAGGCAAACTCGTAACCATTGATATAAATGAAGAATTAGAGAATCGCGTTCGGGAATATTTTCTGCAGGCTGGTATAAGCCACGCAGTTGATTACCGTATTGGCAATGCAATAAACATTGTACCCACGCTTAATTATACATTCGATCTGGTTTTTATAGATGCCGATAAAGAGAATTACCTGAAATACTACAACCTGATATTGGATAAAGTGCGCCCGGGCGGGCTTATACTGGCCGATAATGTATTGTGGAGCGGAAAGATTACACAGGTTAAAACGGATAAAGACACAAAAGCTTTACAGGAGTTTAACGATGTGGTAGCCACCGATACCCGTGTGGAGTGCCTGTTGCTGCCTTTGCGCGATGGTATTATGATGGCACGCAAGAAATAGTATTAGTGCCAAGGCTCCAGGCCTGCGGGTCAATGCTTGATTAATTTCCAATGTATTGGCAAGCCTTTTAAAAAGTTCAGTTTTCGTTATATTTGACAATGAACTTAAATTCTCTCATTAAGAATAAGTATAACGGCTTCGTTAACCTGTACAGGCAGCATAGGGTTAGCGTTGTGGTTTTCTGTTCGTTGCGTTAGGATTAATAATTCTGTTGTTTGACTATTTCAAACATTGGTATATGATTATAAAACCGGAAGATGTTATTATCCCGGAAGAGAAGGTTCTGAACTACTTGCTGGTCAGTAAAGAAAAGAATGATAAATCGGCATTTCTGTTAAAGCTTGGATTTAACAGGCATAATTATACCGAACTGATTGAAGAGATTATAAATATTGCTTCAAGGAACGAGGCGATATTGTCTAGAACAAGTGAGTTTGGTAACCTGTATAGGATTGAAGGTAGGTTGAGAAACAACGTTGTTGTAACTATCTGGATGGAAGAGATTGAACACAATAAATTTCGTTTTGTAACTTTGTCCCCGGCTTGAATACATTTATGAGCAAGTTTGAACTTTATAGTGAAGTACAACTGTCGAAAGACCTTCCTGAACTCGGCTTTATTAAAGGCGATGTAGCCACTATTGTTGAGATAAGCGTTAATAGCAAGGGTGAAACCGGTTATTGCCTCGAATTTTTCGATAATCATGGCCGTACACTGGATGTGGTTGTTGTTGGAGAAACCTTTATACAACACCCCTTGGAACATGGTGTTGTGCATTACAGAACATACTCTCACTCCTGAATTTTTTTTCGCTCTCGTACGGGGTGTGCACAGCGACCACGCGTATCCTTATAAGGTTGACAACCTTATAAGAAACACCACTTATTCGCGTTACCCTATTTCAATTCCTGATCTTTTCATTTACCTTTGTTGCCGATGAGATTTTTAGCAGTCGCACTCATTTTTTTCGGAGTTGCTGCCTCACACGCCCAAACTCCTGAAGTGCCGCATAAAATGCATTTCGCAGATATGACACTCACCCTACGTGATGATGCCAGACGCGAAATTCAAAAAGATGTAGACGCGCTTACCCAATACCCACGCTACTTCAATATAAAGGTAGAACGGGCCAAGACGTATTTTCCCATTATTGAAAAAATTTTCGAAGAAGAACGATTGCCACTCGATTTCAAATATCTGGTGCTGCAGGAAAGCGCGCTGATTTCGGATGCGGTTTCAGTTTCTAATGCAGTAGGCTTCTGGCAGTTTAAAGATTTTACTGCGCTTGAAATGGGCCTGCGAGTTGATAAAGAAGTAGATGAACGCATGAATATTTATTCGGCCACCCGTGCTGCAGCCCGTTACCTGAAAAAGAATAATTTTTTGTTTAATAACTGGTTGCTGGCCTTACAATCGTACCAGATGGGTGGTGGTGGTGTGCAACGTTCCGTTGGCGATAAACACAACGGAGCCCGCCACATGGACATTACTTCCGATACGTACTGGTATATAAAAAAATACCTGGCACACAAAGTAGCATTTGAAAATGCAGTAAAGGGCGATCCGCAGGTAAAGGTTTCACCTTATGCTATTACAACAACCAAACGTCTTTCAGAATTATCGGCTGAGTTAGCCATTGATGAAACGTTACTTCGCGATTACAATAAATGGATACGCAAAGATCAGATTCCTGCCGATAAAACGTATGCTGTAATTATTCCTACAGGCTCGTTACCAGCCGAGTTCAATACACTCAATATAGCCTCTACGTCAAAGCCGGAAGTAATAGAAGTAAAACCTACTGCACGAACAGAAAAGAAAAAACACAACGGAATAATGGCTATTCAGGCAATGCCGGGCGAAACCACTACTGCAATAGCCAAACGGTCGGGTATTACCATCTCAGAATTTTTGAAATACAATGAGATTCCTATCGATCATACCCTGATAACCGGTTCATATTACTATCTGGCACGCAAGAAAACCCACGCTTCTGGCGAAAGCTATACAGTTAAACCGGGAGACAATTTGTGGATGATTAGCCAACAAACGGGAGTGCAGGTAAAACGACTTAAAAAGTATAACAAACAACTTGGTGGTGTTTTAAAGACAGGCGATGTGGTGCGGTTGGATAATGTAAAAGCGGCCCCAGTACGAGGTAATGCCCCAATTTTAGAACCTGTATTAGAAGAAACTACAGCGGTAGCCGAGGTTGATTCGGATTCGTTTTTTAATTGGGAAGTACGCCCAAAGGAAACAGTAGAAACAGTTCAGCCCAAAGTTAAACCTGAGATACCGGTTACTGTAACGGAAAAAAATTATACCGATACCTCTTTATTGGTAACAAAGCAACCCGATGCATCCCAGCCAAATCTTACTACACACCTGGTAAAACAAGGTGAAACCCTTTATGCTATTGCCAAGCTATATACCATATCTGTTGCCGATTTACTGGAATGGAATGAGTTAGACATAGCAACAGGAATAAAACCAGGTCAGATTTTGGCAATCCGGCCCGCTCAAAAAGCTGAAACGGCTACGCAACCGACACAAAATCAATTCATTGTACATGAAGTTAAGGAGTCGGATACACTGTATAGTGTTGCCCGACAGTATAATGTTACCATTAAGGATATTATGGAGTGGAACAAGAAAGAAGACTTTAAACTTGCCCGGGGCGAAAAACTCAAAATCCTTTCCCAGTAGCCTCTTTTTTTACTTTTTTAGGTAAATACTTACGTGCTTCCCCAACATCTTGGTCAAAAGTTTAAGAACTGCAAAAAATGAATAATTTTGCGTGTTGAAGTAGGGATAACAAATTAAAGGAGGGTTGTGTATGGAAGTAGCTGCTATGAAAACGATTGACCTTGTATTACTGGTAGATGATAACGATACGGATAATTTTATCAGTAAGCGGATTATCGAAATTACAAAGTTTGCAAGACGGGTAGAGGTAAAAAGCTCAGGCAAGAGCGCGCTGGATTATCTTAAGCAACATCAGGGTGAACCAGAAAATATTCCTAATCTTATTTTTCTGGATATTAACATGCCTATTGTAGATGGGTTTGTGTTTTTATATGAATTTGAAAAATTCAACGAACTGGTACGAAGCAAGTGCAAAGTAATAATCCTCTCAAGCTCGGATAACAAACGCGACATCGATAAGATTGTGAACAACAATCACGTAATCAAGTTTATTACCAAGCCGCTTACCGAGGTAGCACTGGACGAAATCCGGGTAAACAACATCTGATCACCGCCCGGGGGATTGGCACCCGCTTTTTCTTTACCTTTGTGCCTTACTATAAACACTTTGATATGTACTTCTTTTCTCTAAAAAGACTATTGTTTGCAGGTCTTTTCATTTCTTTTTCTGTATTGGCATCGGCTCAGGTTGTTAAGGTAGATTCTACCAGCAATTGGAAAAAATCGTTTAAAGCCGGATTAAACGTTAATCAGGCGTCATTCACTTCAAATTGGAAAGCAGGTGGGGTTAACTCCATCGGGTTCAATGGCTTTTTAAACTATAAAGCCAACTTTAAAAAAGACAAAAACAGTTGGGATAATGAACTTGACTTCCTGTACGGAATGGTGAATAATCAGGGTCAGGGTTATCGGAAAACGTTAGATCGAATTTTTCTCCAAACCAAATACGGACGCGAATTAAGTTCGAAGTGGAGTTTTACTTCATCGCTTTCGTTCTTATCGCAATTTGCAAAAGGATACAGTTATGCAAAAGATATTAACGGGGTAGAGCAAGGTACCCTTATCTCCGATGTTTTTGCGCCTGCATTTATCACCTCGGCCTGGGGTTTGGAGTATAAGCCGGTAGATTATTTTAAAGTAAATTTTTCTCCGTTCTCACCACGTGTTACCATTGTTGCTGATAACAATGGCCGTTTTAATGCTGTAAGTGCAACTAACCCTTACGGTGTTTTGCTGGGCGAAAATACCCGCTTCGAGTGGCTGGCCTTTCAGTTGGCGGCAGATTTTAATAAAGACATAGCCGAAAATATAAACCTGAAATGGCGGTATGTAATGTTTGCTAACTACGAGACCCTCGAAGCCAAAACCATCGACCATCGTTTAGATCTTAATCTTACAGCCAAGGTGAATAAGTTTGTAAACGTTTCATTAGGAGGAATCCTGATTTATGATTTCGACCAGGATAGCGGTGTGCAACTTAGCCAGGCATTCTCGTTAGGTGTACTTTACACGTTTCAGAATTATTCTGATAAGTAGATTCCTTGTTACTGCTTTACCCGGCTTACTTGAATAGGCGGGGTAAAGCATTTTTTTTTATGATTCGTATTGAAGAAGCACGATTCGACCAGATACCAGCCATGCGGCAAGTGGCTATCTCATCGTATGCCGATACTTTTGCTTCTTCCAATACACCTGAAAACCTAAAAGCCTTTTTCGATACGGCATACACCCTGCCCATACTGGAGCAGGAATTTTATGAACCGCATTCAAAATTATACCTTGCTCTGGATAATGATAATGTGGTTGGTTTTGTTCGCCTGCGCAAAAGCAACGAGGCGGCATCCTATTTAGGCGAAAATGCAATAGAACTTCATCGGCTTTACCTGCTTACTTCTGTACAAGGCCAATCGGTAGGCCAGTTACTGATGGAGAAGGCATTGGCATATGCCATGCAAGGCAGGTTTGAGTGGATATGGCTTGGCGTGTGGGAGAAAAATTTTAAAGCACAACGATTTTATAAGCGTTGGGGTTTTGAACGATTTTCGGAACATACATTCTGGATGGGCGATGATCCGCAGGTGGATTGGTTGCTGAAGAAAAAACTTTAAGGCAGTCTAAAACTGTAATTAGTATTTTACACTAATTTTAGAATGGAACCCGGGTTACACTGGGTATTAAAAGCAAAAGATTATGTCAGTAGAAAAATTTATCGAATCAATAAATAAGTCGTACACTATTTCGGGTGCCAGTATTTACCTGGGAGCAGGAATATATCAGGGTACCATTAATGCCCAGGCTAAAGTAAACCTGCCCTTGCGCATGATGAACCGGCACGGGTTGGTAACAGGCGCAACCGGATCGGGTAAAACCCGAACATTACAATTGCTGGCCGAACAACTTTCTGCTGCTGGTGTGCCCGTGTTTATGCCCGATATGAAAGGTGATATTTCGGGTATGGCCAAGGAAGGTTTGGTAAACGATAAGATAAATGAACGGGCTAATGCACTGGGTATAACTTATACCCCATCGGGCTATCCGGTTGAGCTTTACTCGTTAAGTGGAAAGGTAGGGGCACAAATGCGAGCCACGGTTACCGAGTTTGGCCCTGTATTGCTTAGCAAAATTCTTGAATTGAATGAAGTGCAAAGCGGAGTGATGATGATTTTGTTCAAGTATGCAGATGATAAAGAGCTTCCCATCGTGGACTTGAATGATCTTAAAAAGGTATTGAACTATTTATCGGAAGGGGAGGGCGCGGCTGAAATTAAGAACGATTATGGTAAAATTTCTCCGGCCACAGCCAGCACTATACTAAGAAAGATTGTAGCACTTGAACAGCAAGGCGTAAATCATCTGTTTGGCGAAAAATCGTTTGATATTGAAGATTTGTTCGAGAAAGTAGATGGCCGTGGTGTAATCAGTTTGTTGAATGTATCGGATATTCAAAACCAACCGGCCGTATTCTCTACGTTTATGCTTGCCTTGTTGGCAGAGCTATATCAAAACCTGCCCGAAGCCGGTGATCTGGATAAGCCTAAATTAATTTTCTTTTTGGATGAAGCACATCTTTTGTTTAAGGATGCACCCAAAGCTTTTATGGATCAGATAGATCAGATTATAAGGCTAATCCGTTCAAAAGGAGTGGGTGTATTTTTCTGTACACAACTTACGCAAGACGTACCGGCCAATGTATTGGCACAATTAGGTAATCGTGTACACCATGTTATTCGTGCGTTTACACCTAATGATGTAAAGGCTCTGAAAGAAACAATCAAAACTTTTCCCAAGTCAGCGTATTACGACATGGAGCAACAGTTTACGCAATTAGGGACCGGACAAGCTTTTATAACGGTATTAAACGAAAAAGGGATTCCAACCGAAACGGTAGTAACCCACCTTGCCCCACCGGCATCGTTTATGGGGCCGCTAAGTGAGGGTGAGTATAAAACCCATCTCGAAAGTTCAGCAATCAATAAAAAATACAAAGATGCTATTGATCCACGCAGTGCGTTTGAAATGCTGGACGAAAAAATGCAATCGGCCAAAAGGGAAGAACAGAAGCAACAAACCGAATCCAGAACAACATCGGTAACAACAAGCCGTTCCCGCAAGGAAAAGAGCACATTGGAAGAAGTAATGTCATCACCTGTTTCGCGGCAGATTGGGCGCGAATTGGTGCGGGGTGTATTTGGAATGTTGTTTGGAACTACCCGCACCCGCAGGCGTTAATGCTTGTTCATTAGATATTTTTTGGGTGTAATCCCAAACTTCTTCTTGAAGGCTGCAATAAAGTGGCTGGGGTTAGTATAGCCAATCTGGTATGCAACTTCATTTACCTGATAGCGGGCCGAATCCAAAAGCATGCGCGAATGATCTAGCCGATGATCCAGGAGATATCCGAAAACAGTATTGCCATAAATTTCTTTGAAACCAACTTTTAACTGGTACTCATTTAGTCCGGCAATTTTTGCCAATTCCTTCAGGCTTGGCGGAGCATCCATGTGTTTTAATAAATACTCTTTGCCTTGTTTTATTTTTCGAACTGTTTCCTGATCGTTTAGAAACGGACAACTTTCAGTATTGGCTTTCTTCTCTGAAAAATATAACCCCAGTAATTCTAATGTTTTGCCATGGTAGTATAACTTCTCGGCATTAGGGCTTAAGCTTATTGTAAACAATTGGTTGAGCACAACATACAGTTGAGCCGGAATTTCACGCTCATCATAAAATTTAGTCTTCGCATTTTCGGGTTTTAAAAATGGAAGCGCATCGTGTGTGAAAAGTTTATGGAGGCTTTCCAACATAATGGATAAAATGACAAGCCGCCCGCCAGGGGCAAGTTTTAGTTGAAAGGGTAAGTCAGCCTCGGGGTTATAAAAAAAATAGTTACGCTGTTTTTCAATTTGCCGGCTGTAATGCGGACCAAAAGCGAACTCGGCAGGGCCATCTACACAAAAATAAAAATGGATGATGTTGCGGGTAACAACCATAGTATGCTCATCCCACGTATCAGTAGGGTTTTCAATGGTTTGCAGTACCATATCTTCCTTCTCCAAAAGCATCTTATGGCTACTTTTTTGGGTATTTTCAACTGTAATAGAACGGGTATGTAAATCTATCATTACTTTAAAAATGACATATGTCACTTGTTTAATTAACTCATTTAATACGATTTTGTTCAAAAATACCAAATTTTAGTTTAAGCATAATCAAATTTTTTAAAGGTCATTAATTGTACTTAAACGGGTATTTATTATTTAGAATGATTCCAACATTTGCACCTGTGAAAGAATTATTCGTTTTGTTTCTCCTGGCATTTCCCTTTGTATTGAAGGGGCAGGAAGGCGACAGCATAAAAACCTCTTTACTGGACGAGGTTGTGATTACCGGCCAGTTCGAACCGCAGAGTGCGCGCAAATCAGTTTATCAGGTTAAAACCATTCCGCTTGAGCGAATTGCTGCCCGGGGTGCAGTGCGCCTGCAGGATGTTTTAAATACAGAGCTTAATATTCGCTTTTCGCAAGATCTGGCTTTGGGTGGGTCTAACCTTTCTTTGCAAGGCCTGGCCGGGCAAAATGTAAAAGTGCTTATTGATGGCGTACCCATGGTAGGCAGACAGGGCACCTCAAATGAAATTAATATCAATCAACTGAATGTAAATGCAATTGAGCGCATTGAAATTATTGAAGGGCCCATGTCGGTTGTGTATGGTGCCGATGCACTGGCCGGAGTAATCAACATCATTACCAAAAAAACAATAGATGGTAAACTTGAATTGCAAGCTAAAGTACACGAAGAAACTGTAGGCAACGAGTATGGCTGGAGCGAGGGTATTCATAATGAAAGCATTGGCATAGGGTTTTCTAAAAACAATTGGCGCACGCGTGCCGATTTTAACCGTAATTATTTTGGTGGCTGGCAGGGGAACGCAGCCGGTCGCGATAAACAATGGCACCCCAAAACGCAATATCTGGCCAGTGGACTGGTGGGTTATGGAAAAGAAAAATCGGATGTGTACTACCGGGCCGATTACCTCTTTGAAGATATCTACAACCCGGGGGCTTTTACAAATGGAGAGGCGCTTGATCAAACGTATTACACCAACCGGCTTATGCAGCAGGTGCAGGGCTCGCATGAGTTTACTAACCGGCTTAGCTTTAACGGGGTGTTGTCATACACCCATTATAACCGCGAAACGCAGACCACTACGGTGGATGAATCTACTAACAGAAGCAGCCTTGCGTTAGGGCCGGGCCTGCAAGATTTAACAAAGTTTAATGGTGTTACAATACGCAGTACGTTTCAATATAAAGGGAGTGAAAAATTCTCTCTTCAACCCGGTATTGATTTTAACTATGAAACCGGAAGTGGAGGCCGGATAAAATCGGGTACTCAAACCATGGGCGATTATGCTGTCTTTGTTTCGGCAGAATGGAGCATTAATTCATGGTTGCAGATCAGGCCGGGAATTCGGTCTGTCTATAATTCTGTATACACTGCCCCCCCGGTTATTCCATCGGTTAATACAAAAATAAAATTAAGCGAAAAACAGGATATCCGGCTGTCTTATGGGCGTGGTTTCCGTGCCCCATCTTTGCGCGAGTTGTATTTTGATTTTTTTGATGCCAGTCATTCTATTGAAGGTAATCCTAACCTGGAGTCTGAACTCTCACATAGTATGAATGCTTCATTTAATTGGAAACTGATTGATGACGACAGAATAAAGTTATCAACCGTGGTGGGCGGCTTCTATAACTATGTTGAAAATATGATTGGTTACGGTCAGAAACCAGGTAACAACCTTCTTACCACCTATCTTAATATTGACCAGTATAAAACGAAGGGATTTACCTGGAGCAATTCGTTGAAAGGCAATGTGTGGGAAGTTAATGCAGGTTATGCCCTTACAGCACGCTTCAATCCATACAGCGAAAACTTTACCGATACGGAAGAATTTCAATGGTCGCCAGAGATTACTACTTCCGGATCGTATCGCATTCCGGGTGTTGGTTTAAAATTCTCGCTCTACCACAAGTTTACAGGTATTACACCATTCTTTGAGTTGACAACAGAAAACGGTAATCAGGTGGCGCGGTTGGCGCAGCAATCAGCCTTTCATTGGGCCGATTTTACTATTCTAAAAGATTTTGGTAAGGCTATTTCTGTAACGGCCGGGGCTAGAAACCTCTTTAATGTTACCAGTATCAATTCTACAGCAGTAGCTACTGGCGCTCATACAAGTGGTGGTGCGCGCCCTATTGGCTATGGCCGGTCTTATTTTCTAAGTGTTTCTTATTCCTTAACTAAATAATGTTTAATAAAATGAGTACGTTTTTTAAAAGTAGTTTAAGTGCAGTGGCCATTGGGGCGCTGGTATTTTTTTCTTCCTGTAAAGAAGATCCGGAGTTGCCTGAGAATATTATTGCGTTTCAGTCTGCCGAATTAGGTATTGCGGAAACAGAAACAGAACTGGATATTACCCTTATCCTTTCGCGTGCAGCAACAGAAACCACACAAGTGACAATTAGTATTGAGGAAGAGGGACTTTTGTACAACACAGATTACACTACTACCCCAGCAGCAGTTGCGAATGTTATAACCATTCCGGTAGCAGCAGGAAGCACTGAAGTATCATTTACTGTTACAAAAACAGAAATAGCCTTGTTTGATGGAGATGAATCTTTAGAGTTTACCATTACGAATGTACCAGCCTCGTTAGTTATTGGTGCGAACAATCAGCTGGAGCTTTCATTTGCCGAAATAGTAGCAGCTTCGGGAATAATGGAAATAAATGGAGGGGGTGCAACATTTGCTAACAAAGTTTTTATTGACCTAAGTGCTAATCGCCAAACAGCCGTTGCACGCACATCATGGGATCTTGGATTTTATACAGATGATGAGTTTCGGGTTATTCTTAACTCATCTAACGGAATGATGGCATATGCCTTAGATAAAACTGATTTGAGTACTGTAACTAATGCCGATACTGCGGTGTTACGTAACCGGTTATCCTTTGATGCGGTTTTTGCGGCCATCACCTCCAACGAAGTTCCAGAGTGGGTGTCTTCTGCTGTAAACTGGATTGATGACCCTACCGGTGATTTAACCAAGACTGCAATAATGCAAGTGTCAGCTACGGCATCTGAAAACAAAGTCTATATTATTAACCGTGGTTCGGGAGTGGGTGCTCCGGCCCCGTCATTAGGATGGAAAAAAGTACGCATACTTAGAAATGGTAATGGGTATACCTTGCAGCATGCCGATATAAACTCAAACACGTTTTCAGAAATTCAGATTACCAAGAATGACGATTATGAGTTTCAATATGTAAGTTTTACCACAGGAAGCGTACCGGTTGAACCGGTGAGCGACCGTTGGGATATTGCATGGACACACTTTGGAAATACCACAAACTTTGGTAGCGGGCCTGTACCATATTATTTCCCTGACGTTATTTTACAAAACCGTAACGAGGTAGAAACGGTTCAGGTCTTAACCAGCACAAAATCATATGAGGCTTTTTCAGAAGCTGATTTAGCAACCCTTGTTTTTGGAGCGCAAAACCAACTGAAGATTGGAACTAACTGGCGCACAGGTGGCGGACCCGGTGGCCCTGCAACTATTCGAACAGATCGCTTCTATATTATTAAAGACGAAGACGAGAACTATTATAAGCTTAAGTTTACAGCCTTAACTACCGGTGGCGAGCGGGGCAAACCCCAGATAGAGTATGCGTTAGTAAAAAAGGGGGATGATTAAAATTTTATAACCTATAAATAAAGCTGCCTGAATTATAAATTTGGGCAGCTTTGCATTTTTTATGAAAGAATTAAAAATTTTTAGAAGAGTAGCCCTGGCCGAGGGTATCTCATTTCTGCTTTTGTTACTGATTGCTATGCCACTCAAATATTTTTTTGGTTTTCCGCTAGCGGTAAAGCTGGTTGGCTGGGCGCATGGTGTATTGTTTATTGCTTATATCCTGCTTGCGTTTTCGGTAGTAAGTATTATGAGGTGGAATTGGTTCAATACGGGTATTGCACTGGCAGTTTCAATTATTCCGGCTGGCACGTTTTGGTTAGATAAGTCGTTAAAGAAAAGACAACTTGAACTGGAAGCTGAGTGAGATTAGATCGCCTTTATCAGTTTAAACGGGAATAACAAAATAGCTTTTATCAAACTGAATACAACGTCCAGTGTAAAACCAATTATCCGGAAAGGCAACAGGATAAGCCATACAATGGGAAACAGAAAAAGCAGCAGTAAAGCCAATGGCCAGCATAAAACCAGCAGAATGAACCAAAGTGCCAGCGATAAAAAAACTCTCATCAGTTACTAATTTAGGAATACACAGCCGGCAGAAAAATCGAGCCAGGTTGAAAAACCGTCTCCATTCGAAATTTTTACATCAATGTGCTGTTTTGGTTTTCATAAATGCACACACCTATGCACGAATCTGAACAACAACTTTGAAGGACACATTTATTCCTGCTAAGGTTATTAAGGCACATAAAACCAAAAGCGAGTTTACTTCTGCCATTTTATATTTGTTTAGAATTATTCTAAACAATGAGTTGCAATTTTAATATCATAGCCGAGTGCCCCAGGGGCTATATTGGTCAATGTACGGGTTGTAAAGAGTACAATTTTGCCTTCAATAATTTGCTGATCACCTTTTCAGAAGATCACCTGGTCTGGTTCTTCGATTGGGTTTTGCAAAACCGGGATAACCCCGATTTCCATTTTCTACTGGCAAACGGGCAGGACCGTATTTACAAAAGTCCCCTCGAAAACCTATTTATTACCTTCAATTCGAAAGAATTGGAGGATATGGAGATTCTTTATGGGCAACTTCAAATAGTGTGGCAAGCCCGCCAGATTCTTAATTAGAAACCTGATCGCCATCTGCGGTTATTTTCCCTTCATTAACTTGGATTAATTCTAAATAGTAAGTTCATTTGCGCATTATTTAGAAATAATCTAAACAATGAAGGCTTTAATTCAAATAGTATTCCTGGTGGTTGCAATCTCAGCCAATGGCCAGCGAATAATAACAGCTGGCAGTGCTATAACCGAAACCGTATGTGCCCTTGGCGATTGCTCAAAAATTGTAGCCTCTGATAGAACCAGTTTATACCCAGCCGAAATCCAAAAACTTCCCTCCATCGGCTATCGCACCAGCATTAGTGCCGAAGGCATTATCAGTCTTAAGCCAACCTTGTTTATTGTTGAAGCCGACTATGTTAAAGCTGAAGTAATTGAACAGATTAAATCGGCAGGCATAACAGTAGTAGCAATAGAACGCACGTTTTCTTTTGAAGGCACCAAAGACCTGATTCAGAGAATAGCCGTAGCGCTTAATCGAAATACAGAAGGAGTTAAACTGATAGCGAAAATTGAAGGAGAATTAGCGGAGGTAAAAAAAATTGTTGCCCGGTCAAATACCACTCCACGCGTGCTGTGTGTATTCAATCGCGATAAGAATGCATTAAACATAGCAGGTACAAATACCTTTTCGGAGATTCTGAAATATGTTGGAGCCGTACCGGCAGTTAGCGGTGTAGAGGGGTATAAACCATTAAACACCGAAACTCTTATTACATCAAAAGCCGATTTTCTACTCATGTTTGAAAATGGTGTGCAGGCATTAGGTGGGATAGAGGGTGTATTAACCATTCCCCACCTGGTACGGGTAATTTTTCGGGCTGATAACCGGTTGGTATTACCGGCCTCGTTGTTGGGTGGCCCTGTGTTATTATTGTTTGCTGATTTACTTGCCCGCACCCTTGTAGCACCTTCCGAGTTGCCGATTGGTGTAGTTACGGCTCTTGTAGGGGCGCCTTTCTTTATTTTCTTATTGATTAGGGCTAACAAAAAAAATGAATTGAATTCGAAATGATTGAAGCACGAAATATAGAATTATCGATAAACGGAAAAACAGTGTTGAACAAAGTCAATCTTTCTGTTCAACCCGGAACGTTTACGGCAATTGCAGGCCCTAATGGAGCGGGTAAAAGTTCGTTACTAAAAATTCTTTCCCGAGAGTCAACGCGTTATACGGGCCAGGTTCAAATCAACGATATTTCAGTTTCATCGTATTCGGTAGCACAACTTTCGGCTGTGCGTGCCGTATTGCCTCAACACACCCATGTGCAGTTTCCATTTTCTGTAAAACAGATTGTAGAGATGGGCAGGCATCATTTTAAGACAACAACCAAACAAAACAAAGAGTTGCTGGAGGAGGTGATGGAACTTACGGGCATTACGGATTGGGCCAATCGCAACTACCTTACTTTATCGGGAGGCGAACAACAACGGGTGCAGCTTACACGTGTGTTAGCTCAGGTGTGGGACTTAAAAACATTTCCGCGCTATGTGTTATTAGACGAACCTACCTCAAGTCTTGATATTGCACAGCAACAACTGATTTTTAGCCTTGTAAAGAAGGCATGCGAACGGAATATTGGGGTGTTGGCTATTGTACATGATTTGAATCAGGCCGTACAGTTTGCTGATCATTTACATTTTATGCGCAATGGGTCAGTTATTGCGCAAGGCGAATCCAGAAAGGTATTTACAAAGCCTATAATAGAAGAAACTTTTTGCTGTCGGGTAAATGTGTATCACGATCCGTGTACCAACTGCCCGTACATTGTACCAGAACGAACTACATTATCAACCTTAAAAACTATATCTGTATGAACCCTGTTGCTGAATCCGGAACATCAACCCTGCGCACTGCGTGGGAAGAACTTAAAAAATCAAAACCCACCCTGCGCATTCGCGATTGCGCCACAGAACTGCAAGTAAGTGAAGCAGAACTGTTGGCTACAACTGTGGGCGATTATACCACGCGGCTGGAAGGTGACTGGACTAAATTAGTAGAACGATTGCCCGAATTAGGTCGTGTTATGTCACTTACACGAAACGAAGGCTGTGTGCTGGAACATAAAGGACCGTTTCAGAAGATTGAAATAGTAGGGCCGCCCGCGCACCGCGTAGGTACTATTATTGGTCCCATCGAAGCGCGCGTATTTTTTGCCGCCTGGAAATTTGGTTTTGCTGTGCGCCTTCAAACACCACATGGTTTACAACAGAGCATTCAGATTTTTGATGAAGCAGGAAACGCAGTGGTCAAAGTATTTCTGGTTGCAGCTGGCCCCGGAAATAAAACAGGCAGTAACCAGGAAGCATTTGACAAACTGGTTGATGATTTTACAGCTGTAGATCAGGCAACTGAAATTGCCGTAACACCGGTAAGAGAAATGCCCACTAAGGCAATGGCCGATGTTGATCGGGCCGGGTTGTTAAACGATTGGGAAAATATGAAAGACACCCACGATTATTTTGGTATGCTGCGCAAGCATCAGGTAAACCGGTTGGATGCAGTCGTATTAGCGGAAGGAAAATTTTCGGAACGCATACAAAAAACTGTATTAAAAGATATGCTTGAGCGCGCAGCGAACGAGCATCTGCCAATTATGGTTTTTGCAGGTAGCCGTGGAAACATTCAGATACACCAGGGAAAAATTCAAACTGTTAAAGTGATGGATACCTGGTTGAACATTCTTGATCCCGACTTTAATATGCACTTGCGCGAAGACCTGATTGAAAGCGCATGGATAGTAAAAAAACCTACGGTTGATGGTGTGGTAACAGCCATTGAAGCGTTTGATAAAAACAAAGAAATGATTGTGCAGTTCTTCGGTTTGCGCAAGCCGGGGTTGCATGAATTAGAAAAATGGCGCAAACTGGTTGAAAGTCTTCCACGTGCCTGAGTGAATCTTATATTTTGATTTTACCTGCGGGATTCTTTACCTTCAAAAAAAGAATCCCGCATGTCGTTAAGCCAAAACCGTTACCTATCGCTCGATGTTTTCAGGGGAATGGACGTTGCCCTGATGATTGTGGTTAACTCGCTGGGTAGTTCTACTACATATTCTCCTTTGCTGCATGCCCAATGGCACGGGTTTACACTTACTGATCTGGTGTTCCCTACATTTTTATTTGTGGTGGGCAATGCCATGAGCTTTAGTCAGGAAAAGTATGAAGCTGCCGGAGAGGGTTCTTTCCTGAAGAAAGTTTTAAAGCGTACGGTTATTATATTCCTGTTGGGTTACCTCATGTATTGGTTCCCTTTTGTGACGCAGAATGATGCAGGCGAATGGATAGTTAAACCTTTTGAAACCACACGGGTTTTTGGTGTTCTGCAACGTATTGCCTTGTGTTATGGCATTGCCTCGTTGGTAATTCATTACCTTAAAATAAAGGGAGCCTTGTGGTTTAGTGTAATTGCGCTAATACTTTACAGGATTATCCTGTATGAGTTTGGAGACCTTACTTTAGAAGGCAATGCCGGTAACAAACTGGATTTGTGGTTGCTGGGCGAGAAGCACTTGTACCATGGCGAAGGTGTAGCTTTCGATCCGGAAGGTTTGTTGAGTACATTACCGGCAACGGTAAATGTAATAGCAGGGTATGTTGCAGGCATGTTTCTGCAACGTAACGGAAAAAATTACGAAACCATTGCTAAGCTATTGCTGGTGGGTGCGGTATTATTGGTAATGGCAAGTTGGTGGGGCCTCATGTTTCCTATTAATAAAAAATTATGGACAAGTACGTATGTGTTGCATACGGTAGGTATCGATTTAATGATTCTTGCCGGGCTGGTGTTTATTATTGAGATAGCGCAACTAAATAAATGGACATACTTTTTTGTGGTGTTTGGCAAAAACACACTGTTCATTTACCTGCTTTCTGAGATATTTATTATTCTGATGTGGACGTTTAGCGTAGGTAATCTTACCCTATACGACTGGATTTACCAGAATATTTTTCAATCGTGGGCAGGTGATTATAATGGCTCAGTTCTGTTTGCAATTTGGGTAATGCTTACCTGTTGGGCTGTGGGTTATTGGATGGACAAGAGAAAGATTTATGTAAAGGTTTGATTTAGGCTTCAGAATTCCGGATCCAACCCAAGTTTTTCCTGCAGTGTTTTAAGTAATGGATTTTTTTCAACCAGTGCTTCATACTTTTCTTTATTGGTATAGGCAATCTTTTTGGTTTGCTGGTGCTGCATCTCACTTTCGAGCATAATAAATCCATTACTTAGTTTATCGCGTAAGTATGTGAGTAAGTCAACTTTAATGGATTGAAGCATTTGTTCTTCTACCGGATTGGTAAGGGAGAGCGTAATGCAGTTGTTCTGGAAGCGGAAAGGTTGTTTTAAAAGGTGATATTCGGCTACCTGGTTTTTTTTCTGTTCGGCAAAATTATTCCAGACTTCAATCAGGTCAGCCTCTTTAACAGGTTTGTTTTCTTTGATGGTATTTATAACCGCTGGTTTAATTTCTTCTTTTGCCTTACCCTTTAGCAGTGTACTTAGGTTAAGTGTGGTTCGGGGCTTTTTACTTTCGTCAGCAGTTTTGGCAACGGGTTCTTTTACAACCGTGGCTACCAGGTTAACGGTTTCAAGTGCTTGTACCGATGCAGGAGTTGCGTTGGATTCAATAACCGGGGTTTCGGTTACGCGTTCAATTTTTTTTTTAATCCCTCCTGAGCAGGAGCAGCACCATTGGCTTTCAATACGGAATTTACATGTGCCATTTTCATTAAGGCAAGTTCAACCAGCAGCCGTTGGTTTTTGCTACTTTTATAATTCATATCGCACTGGCTGGCAATGTTTAACCAGGATAACAGCAACGAAGGTGTAACGGCACCGGATTGTTCGAGGTATTTTTTACGGGTGCTTTCCGGAACTTCCATTAACTCGACTGTTCGTGCGTCTTGTGCTACCAGCAGGTTGCGCAGGTGATCGCTTAAGCCTACAATGAAATTATGACCATCGAAACCTTTTTTCAGAATTTCATCCAGCAACAGTAAAGGTTGCGAATGATTCTCGGCTAATAACCCATCTACTACTTTGAAATAGTATTCATGATCGAGAATGTGGAGGTTATTTAGTACGTTTTTGAAGGTAACTTCATTGCCTGATGAAAACGTTACCATCAGATCGAAAATGGAAAGTGCATCGCGCAAAGCGCCATCGGCTTTCTGGGCAATCAGATGTAAGGCTTCTTCTTCGGCTTTGATTTTTTCGCGATCGGCTACTTTTTTTAACTGACGCGAGATATCAGAAACCTGAATGCGGTTAAAGTCATAAATCTGGCAACGCGACAAAATAGTGGGAAGCAACTTGTGTTTTTCGGTTGTGGCCAGAATAAAAATGGCATAGGGAGGTGGCTCTTCAAGCGTTTTTAAAAATGCATTGAAAGCCGCAAGCGAGAGCATGTGCACCTCGTCAATAATATATACTTTAAACTTGCCGAACTGCGGTGGGTAACGCACCTGGTCAATCAGGTTACGGATATCATCTACCGAGTTGTTGGATGCAGCGTCCAGTTCAAAGATGTTAAGTGAATTAACTTCTGCTTTTTCTTCGAAACCGTTTATTAATCGGGCTACAATACGGGCACAGGTGGTTTTACCTACGCCACGAGGGCCGCAGAACAACAAGGCTTGCGCGAGCTTATTGTTGTCGATAGCGTTTTTTAGTGTAGTGGTAATGTGCTCCTGGCCCACCACTTCTTCGAAGCCGAGGGGGCGATACTTACGGGCCGAAACCACAAAATTTTCCATCGGCCGCAAGATAGTTTAATTTGAAAATAGGGCAATTTGAATTTATAAATTTCAGAGTTTAGGAAACGGCCAGGCTGATTCAGCTTTGAAAATACGATGTAGTATCGTATTTTTAACCAATTGAAAATGAAATGACTATGAAAATCACAGCTTTGGTGCCTGAGTCTTTGATGGATGAGGTAAGAAAATATTCGGGAGGTAAGAATATTACGGAAAGCCTGATTATCGCACTTACGGATTACACCAACAGACAGAAATTAAAAAAGGCAATTCAGAAATTAAAAAAGAATCCACTTGAATTCGCAGACGACTTTAGTGCAGAAAAGATTCGTAAGATTAATCGTGATTTATGATTGTAGTGGACACCTCGGTATGGATTGAGTTTTTGCGCCAATCCGATGATACAATCATTGATTTGCTAAATGCTTATATCGAGAATGGAGAAGCGGTAGCTCTGAGTTTGGTTTTTGGTGAATTACTTCAAGGCGCTAAAAACGAAGCAGAAGAAAAACAAATTATAGAGTTTTGGAACTCATTGCCAAAGTTAAATGAAAACGCAATTATGATTGAGGCTGGGAAATTGTCGTATAAAAGAAAACTGGCAAGCAAGGGAATTGGCCTGATTGATAGCTGTTTGTTAGTGGCCTGTAAATCGAATAAGATGTCTCTCTGGACCTTAGACAAAAAACTTCTCGAAGAATACCGGAATAGCTGATTACAACTTCTCTATTAAGATTGCCAGAAATGTTTTTACAGCATCTGCATAATTGCCCACCCGTATATTTTCATTTTCTGCATGCTGGTTATTATCAGCATTTACAGTAGGTACACTAACGGCCGGAATATTCAGTGTTGTAACAAACGGTGAAATTGGAATAGAGCCGCCCATCATGCGTATTTTGATCGGCTCTTTTCCGAACGCTTTGATCATAGCTTTATTTAACCAGATGCCTGGTTCTGAATTAAACGAGGTTTGAAAAGCTGCATACGAAAAGTTCGACTTGAAAGATGCAATTCGTTCGTATTGCATCCGTTCTTCTTCTGTTGGTTCGCGATCAATCAGGTAATATCCATTTTCCTGCACGTGGTTTTTTACTAAACCAATCAACCGGCCTGGGTCGCTGCCCGGCACTAACCTGATATCAATTTCGGCTGTGGCGGTTGCCGGAATTAATGTGCGTGCATCTTTACCTATAAACAAGGCATCCATTCCGCGTATGTTCAGTGTGGGGTATTGTAGCGACTCCTGAAAATTATTACCAATGTCATCCGCTTTAGCAATGCCTAAGAATTTTCTAATTTCAATTTCGTTGTCGGGTACTTGTTTCAGTATAGCCTTCTCTTCTTCCGTTAACACAATGCCATCGTAAAAACCCGGAATAGTAACACGTCCGGCATCATCTTTCATTGAAGCAAGCAACCGGGCTAATCGCATAGCCGGGTTAGGGGTGTAGTTTCCGTAGTTGCCGCTATGTACGGGTACCCGAGGCCCGAATGTGGTAAGCGTAATTTCACAAATTCCGCGAGCCCCAAAACTTAATGTAGGTTGATTGCTTACATGCCGTGGGCCGTCATAAATAATAAGCATATCAGCAGCCAGTTCGGTTTTATATTTTAGAACAGCAGGTGGCAGGTTAGGCGACCCCAACTCTTCCTCAAAGTCCATAATCACTTTAATGTTGTAGTTGGGTTGAATCTTTAAAGATTGCTGCGCATCCAGAGCAGCCAGAAAAGCCATAGCAGGCCCTTTGGCATCGGAGGTCGACCGGGAAAAAATCCGCCAGTCGGGATCAAAGCCTTCGTATAGCCTTTCATAGGAAATAGTATTCCAGTTTCCGGAAACATCTTTCTCTTTCAAGGTTGGTTTCCACGGATTTTCCTGCTGCCATTGCGAAGGTTCAACCGGTTGGCCATCAATCTGTAAATAAATCAAGACAGTCTTCTTGCCATTTTTTACTTTTCGTTCGGCCAGAAGTAAGGGTACGGTGGGTGTGTTTAATCGTTGGGTTGCGAACCCACGCTTTGAAAAAGCTTGCTCACACCACTGTACATTTCTCTCAATGTCCTGCGGAAAGTGTGCATCGTTAGGCAAACTGAGCATTTCATAAAACTCGCGGAATGATTGCGTGGCATATTGAGCGGCAACTTTATCGAGGTCCGGATTTTTTTGTGCGAAGATGTGGCCTGCAGCAATTATAATCACCACAGACAGCCAAAGTGATTTGTTCATACTTAAATATACTAAAACCAACCACCCAAAACCGGATAGCGATAAATTTCCTGTTCAGGGATTCACTACTTTTGTTTTGAAATGCAAAATCCAAAGTATTCAGTAATCATCCCGGTTTATAATCGTCCGCACGAAGTATGGGAGTTATTAGAGAGCCTTACAAGGCAGACATACAAAAATTTTGAGATTCTGTTGGTGGAAGACGGTTCAGAAAAAACCAGTCGGGAAGTGTATGAGCAATACGCATCTAAACTCTCTATTGCTTATTATTTTAAGCCTAATAGCGGTCCTGGCCCCAGTCGCAATTTTGGATTTGAACGTGCCAGAGGTGAGTATTTTGTTGTATTCGATAGCGATTGCGTAATACCCGAAACGTACTTTACTGCTGTTGAAAATTTCATGCTCACTGAAAAAGTAGATGCATGGGGTGGGCCTGACAGAGGTCGCGATGATTTTACTCCGCTGCAACGTGCTATGGGGTATACAATGGCATCGGTTTTAACCACGGGTGGAATTCGCGGAGGGAAGAAAAGGGGATTTCAGCCGAGAAGTTTTAATATGGGTATTAGTCGTGCAGTGTATAATCAAACCAACGGGTTTTCTTTTGACCGGTATGCAGAAGATATTGAACTAAGTGTGCGTATGCGCAAGCATGGATTTAATGTGGCTCTGATTTCGGATGCTTTTGTCTATCATAAACGCAGAACCACGCTGCACGATTTTTTTAAACAAGTTTCAAATTTTGGTAAAGGCCGTGTATTAGTAGGCCGCACACACCCGGGCGAAATAAAACTTACGCATTGGTTTCCGGTTTGCTTTCTGCTGGGTATGTGTGCTGTGCCAATTATGATTTTATTTTTTCCGATGCCGGGCATGATGCTGTTGACTGGATATGGCAGTTACTTTTTAATTATTGCTATACATGCCTTTATTACGCTTAAATCAGTATCGGTAGCGCTGCTCAGTGTGCCTTCGGCATTTGTACAACTTACTGGTTACGGAGTTGGTTTTCTGAAGCAGATGTTCGGGCGCTAACCCCCCAATTGCAGAAATCAGTTTTTTATTCAATATTTAATTAACCAAAAACCTACCCTATGAGAGGCCAAGTTATTGCTCTGATTTTGATCGGGGCCCTTTCTTTGTCGTTTACGGAATCTACCCCCAAAGGCGAATACCTTCAAAAAGGACACTACATTGTGGTGGCTGCTTATCGAATAGGGCAGGAAAAGTACATGGAAAATTATGTAGCACAGCTTAACAACAAAGGGCTGCATTCCAAATATGGTTATGATGCGGGCCGCAAATTTTATTATGTCTATCTCGATTTTTATGCTGATTTTGACGAGTCCATTGAACAGATGTTGAAGACCAGAAAGGAGGGAGGATTTGATCAAGCCTGGGTGCGGGTAATGAAAGAAAACGTTAATGTACCATCAGAGGCTGCCGCTTTAAAACCAAAAGAAACACAAACAAACACAGATAGTAATACGAGTGTTCTTACTGTTTCTGAACCCAAGCCAGTTGAGCCGAACGAAGCCGTGGTAGAAGAAAAGCAGCCGGAGGTTGAAAAACCCAATATCGAAACAAAACCAAAAGGTATTACTCCGTTTAAAGAAGCAACAGTAATATTCTACTTGTTTAACCCAACCAATAGTCAACCTATTGAAGGTGATGTGGAGATAGTGGATAGTGATGTGTCGCGATTGATTAAAAAAGTGAAGGCACACGAAGCTATACCCATGGTTGATCTTAAGAATAAAACGGGCAAAGTAACCCTTATCGGTTCAGCATTTGGTTTTCGGAAAGTGCAGCATGACTTTAGCCTGAGCGAAATAAAGCCCGATAATTTGCCCGAGTACATCGAATGGAAAGAGGATAAGTATATTGTTCAGTTCGATCTGTCTCGCTTGCACCGGGGCGATATTGAAACACTCTATAATGTATATTTCTTTAACGATGCAGCAGTGATGTTGCCAGAATCAAAATATGAACTGAACCGACTTTTGGAATTTATGAATTCCAACGAGCGCTACAAGATAATGCTGCATGGCCACACTAATGGCAATGCCCGTGGCAAAATTGTTACTATGGGTCCTTCTAAAAACTTCTTTGAGTTAACCCAGGATGTGGTTGATGGCTCAGGTTCTGCAAAGGAATTATCGGAAGCCCGTGCGCAGGTAATAAAAGACTGGTTGGTTTCTAATGGAATAGCGGCTAATCGCATTAGCATAAAGGCTTGGGGGGGCAATCGGATGTTGCACGACAAGAACAGCAACAATGCCCGTAGAAATGTGCGGGTTGAGGTTGAAGTGCTGGAAGATTAAGAACCAAGCAACAGTACAGACATAACCATGAATATTGTTATGCGATTTTGAAAATGGAAGATTTTCACATTTTGAGCTTAACAATTTGGTAATGTCCGCTCTTTTTGGAAATTTTCGAGGCCTTACACACCCCAATGAAAAAAATCTTTAAGAGTTTTTCCTTAATCATTAACTACAAAACGTTCATCATCACTGCGTTGGCAGTTATTTCAACGTACACGTGTTTTCACTTTGGCCTTATCGCCAAATTTCCCGACATGCTGGTGGGGGTGGCCATTGTATTTCCGGTTGTGTTTTCGATTGGCTCAGCGTATACACGCAGAGAAACTGCTTTACAACGTTTTGCCGATTTTAAAGGACACGCAGTGGCGATTTACTTTGCCACCCGCGACTGGCCACCTGTTAAAGAAAAAGCATTACCCGATCGCATCAGGAAAATCATTTTTGAAATGATGAAATTGATGCGTGAAATGTTCAAGACCAATCATAACCCGGAATGGAAATCTAATGAAATGGCCATGTACAAACTTTTTTCTGAGTTATCAGAATTTACAAACGAGTTGCGTAAACATGAAGTACAAAGCAGCGAGATATCGCGGGTAAACCAATATGTTAGTAAAATGATTATTGCATTCGATAATATGAAAATCATTCATAATTATCGCACCCCGGTTACATTACGCACGTACAGCAAGGTTTTTATTTACGTGTTTCCAATTATATACGGACCATACTTTGCCAGCACGGTAGGCGATTATTCCGATTCACTGGAATACGTGATGCCCGTTTTATATAGTTTTATTCTGGTAAGTCTGGATAATATTCAGGATCATCTTGAAAACCCGTTTGATGATGTGGGTGAGGATGATATTACAATTGATGCGGAAGAAACCACCCAGTTGTTAAATTGAACAAGGTTTGGTGTCATTTTTAAAATACCCTTACCGGCCATTGTAATAAAAACTTGAGAAACCCCAACGCTATTCAGGTATCCGTACCAGCACGGATTTTGTAATCTTAGGAGTTATCAACACATACGGGGCGAAAAAAATGCTTAAATTTTCTGCCCTATTAACCCGTCTATGCGTGCTTTGTTAATTCTGTTCGCCTTCCTGTTATCAGGCAATACTACTTTTGCTCAATCTACTGAAATGTGGTTTGCCTTTCCTATTGTTTCTGTCGAAAACAAGGGGGCTAACAAATATCTTGTAACGATCAATTACGGTACTGAGGCGGGCATACAAAAGGGCAGCAATGGCGAGGTGTGGGCTATACTGCAACAGCAACGAAAAGGCGAAGCACATTACGTTAATTCAATTACAATTCAAGAAGCTACAACTAAAATGGCCAATGCACTTCTTGAAACCAAAGAACAGGTTTATAAAGGCGATCTGTTGTTTGCCAGAATACCCGTTAATTTAAAATTCAAAAGCTCCTATTTCTATCTGGCCTCCTACGGAATATTTTTTACCGATGAAACAGGAAAGCCTTACTACACCTTAGATGAAATCCTGAAAACAGATGGATATCGGTTACGAACAGAAAAATTTGTGGCTATGCAAATGGCACTTAACGAGGCAGGCAGACAACTGAAAGCAACCCAAAATACGAGTCGTGTGAAAGAAGGCCCGCAAAAAGGGATGCTGCTCTACGAAGTGCTGGAAAAGGCAGATACTATTTCGGTATGGTCTTATTTATATCACACCACCCTGCAATACACAAGTAACGCAGGATTAACCCAACCCTGGGTGCGGAGTTTTAGTGAATATGCGTTGGAGGGCGACCGTACTACACCGGCCGAGTTACGCACCTTGTTTGTTGGCTCCTCGCAGGAAAAAATGGAAACCAGCTATACGAACTATGAGAGAAGGATTACTAAAGACATGGTTTACGACTGGTATCAGGAAGCGCAGGAATTACGCAAATCGCAACAATATAATGAAGCTTTGAATGTATTAGAAGCCTGTATTTTCTTAGGTGCAAAACTGAACGATACCTACAATGAAGCTTTATATAATTACGAAGTGGCCCTGGTTGAAGAAGCTCAGGATCATTTTGCTGAAAGTATTACATGGTATGATAAAGCTGCGGGTAAATTTAAAGCTGCCGGAAGTGAGTACGGAGAAGGTTATGCGCAACATTATATGGCTTTAGCCTATGTGCAAACCGGCCAAATAACAAAGGCCGAAGAACACTTGCTACTTGCAAAAGACTTACGAACTCTTGTCTTTACCAACGATCGCGACTCAAAGACCTACCAAAACGAGTTGATTACCACATATAAAGAACTGGCTAAACTGCAACGGAAAAAGAAGGAGTATAATAAAGCAATTGCAGAGTATGATCAGGGATTAAGTTTTGCACGCTCGGTTGATAATAGTAGTGCGGAGGCTGAACTATTGTGGGAGATTGGTTTTATGTATTCCGATGAGTTGGGAAAAACGAAAGAAGGAACCGCAAATTATGATCAAGCTTTTAAAATTTATACCGCGTTACGCGACACAGCCAGCATGATTGATCTGAAAAGAAACATAGCAATAAACTTCAAAGAACTAAAAGATGGGAACAAAGCAAAAACGGCTATTGCCGAAGCAGTAAAGTATGGCCGTGAATGGAACAAGGTTGAAAAACTTGCCTATGCATTAGACTATGAAGGCAGCCTGCATTTTTCGCTCGGAGAATTTAAGAAATCAATAGCAAGCTATTCCGAGTCTGAAAAAATTTATACCGGACTAAAAGATACTGCGCGGTTAATCAGCACCAAGCGTAATATTTATAAAGGATACCGGGAAAACAAAGACGCAAAAGCTGCTCTGGCAAAAATAAAGGAAGTTTTTCCATTGGTTAAGAAAGACGATTATACTCACCTGACTGATGCATGGTGGGATATGGCCTTTATTCATGGGAAAGATTACCTGAACGATCCCCGCAAATCAATAGAATACTACACCGAAGCTGTTAAAATTTATAAACTGCAGAACGATACCACCAACACGGCCACCGTGCTTAATAATATTGGATATCAGTATCGTGATCTGGGCGATTCTGTAAATGCGTATAAATACCACCAGCAAGCATTAACCTTAACGAATGTAAAACATCGGATGGCTGAGCAAGCCGATACGCATGACCGGTGGGCTGTTACCTGCAAACACTTTGGTAATAAAGAACAATCGTTATTTCATTACCGCGAATCGGCCCGGTTATTTAAAGCAGCGGGTAACAATCACAAGAGTGCTCAGGTGTTATTGAATGTAGGTAAAGGGTATGCAGCACTAAAAAATTATTCAAAAGCTAACGAATCATATCTGCAGGCTGTTTCGGAATTTAATATGCTGGGCGATAAAGCTCAGGAAGCCGAATCGCATTGGGAATATGCTTATAACCTGGGCTCGCATCTTTTTAAATATGATGAAGCCATTGGTCGCTATCAGATCGCCTATAAACTGTATATGGAAGCGGCCGATTCAGTTAATGCCTCCGTTATGTTGTCGAATATTGGGCAGAATTACTGGAGTAAACTTGACTTTGAAAAAGCTATCCAGTTTCACCAATCCGCCATAGCGCTTGCAAAAAAATGCCGAAACCTTGCACAAGTGGCCAGCTCATGGTCTAAACTTGCAACACTATTTACTGAAACCAACAACCCGGTAGCAGCACAAGAAGCATTGAATAATACTGTAAGTGCGTTGCGCCAATTAAATGACTCTACGCAATTAGCCCCTGCGTATCAAGATCTAGCCGCCAGCTATATAAAAACAAAAGAGTTTAGCACTGCTTTTGAATACTATAACAAAGCTATTGGTTTATTAAAAGCGAGTAAGGATACCGTAAACTGGGCTCTGGCTATTGCCAACCTGGCCAGTGGTTATCAATCTAAAACAGATTACAAAGAAGCGGAGAGGCTGTATTTAGAAACATTGACTCTGCAACGTAAGATTAACGATAAACCTAACTTAATTTATACAGTTGCCAATCTGGGTACGCTGGAACAAACAGCCAATAGCAATTATAAAAAGGCTGGTGCATATTTTGATGAAGCTGTAAAACTTTCTATTCAAATAAAGGACGATAATATACTGGCGTTTTGCTATCTGCGGCTAAAAGGACTTAACCGATCGCAAGGAAAGTTTGCCGAGGCGGAAGATTACATTCGTAAGGCACTTGATATTTACAAAAAGACAAACCGCAGTAAAGAGGCGGCCTATGCATTAGTCGAAATGGGTAACGATGCTTCGTATGTATATGGCGACAATGTAAAAGCAGTGAAATTATTAGATCAGGCTCAGGAAATTTCCGATACACTAAACGATGTTACACTTAAAGCTTACGTATTGGAGGTACGCAGTAATGTAATGGCCGAAGCAGGGGAGTTTCAAAAAGCATTAGAGTTAGGTCATAAAAGTTTTGAATTGTACCGCAGCACTAACAATGAATGGGGGTTGGCAGGCGCCTATATTGATTTAGGGAATGTATACAAGCAATTAAGTGAGTATGATAAATCGCTGCGTTACCAGATGGCCAGCGATAGTCTATACCGAAAGGTTAATTCTGAATACAACAGATTGGCCCCATTAGCCAATATTGGTACCGTGTACACTGCACAAGGCGATTATCAAAAAGGATTAGAGTATTATCAGAAGTCGTACGAGATAATGAAAAGAGCTGGAGATTATAACGAGAACTTTGGTATTGTGCATAGTCTGATTGGGGAATCTTATTTTTATTTGAACGACTATGTACAAGCCGATACCTGGCTGCGTCAGGCGCTGATTGTGTTTGATAAGGTAGGGGCCCCACGCCCTAAAACCGAAGCGTTAAGTATGATTGGCAGACTAAAGATTGAAGAAAAAAAGTACGATGAAGCCGGACGCTTTTTGAATGAAGGAGTAAAAGCAGCTAAGGAAAAATCATTACGGGTAGATTACATCGCTAACCTGAGTCTGTTAGGCCAACTTGAAGTGTTACAGAAAAATTACACCAAAGCCAAACCTATTCTGGAAGAAAGCATCAAAGCATCGCGCGAGATGAATAAGTATAATACACTTTGGGAGAGTTTATACTGGTTGGGAATGTTGTACAAAGAGAATAAACAACTTCCACAAAGCCGCGATTACCTGAAAGAAGCGGTAGTAGTAATTGAGAAGATTCGTAATAAAGTAACGGGTGGCGAAGAAGCACGGAAATTATTTTCGTCCGACAAAAATATTCTAAAGGTATATGAAGCACTGGTAGATGTATTGTTGCAGTTAGGTGAAACCGAACTGGCTATGGGCTACCTGCAAAAGAATAATGAAGATAACATTAAAGCTAAGTTCAAAAACATAGATGTGAAGTTTGAAGATTCAGGTAAAAGCAAAATTGTAGAGCAGGAGCGAAACATGAAAGCCAGGCTTGACGGGATTGAGCTGCAGATTGCAAACGAAAAAGCATTACCAACTGAACAACAGAACAAAGAACGGTTGAAAAATTTAGATGGTACCAAAACCATTGCAGAAGGCGATTACCTCAAGTTTGTGAACCAACAGGTTAATGTGCGCCCGGAACTTACCAAATACTTTAATAATAGTGTGCAGCCGGTAGAATTCAGACGAGAGAAAAAGAATATCCCTGAAGATATGGCACTGCTCTCATACCTGCCAGGTGAAAACCAGTTATATATTTTTGTGGCCACACGCGATACCGTTATTGCTAAAATTGTAAATGTGGGTCGCGATCAATTGGCTCGCAACGTAAATGCGATGTTGAATGTAACCCGCAATAAGATGGGCACATTTAGTAAACTGGATATTAGCCAGGAAGCAAAATACCGGCAGGAGCTGGTGTACAATGTAAAGCAGCATGATAATGCTATGATTCCGTTTGAAGAAATGTATCAGCATCTTATTGCACCAGCAGCAGCTGAAATTGCTTCAAAGAAACGACTGGGAATTATTGCTACTGGTGTGTTGAATTACATTCCGTTTCAGTTGTTGGGCAAAACCTTGGCAAATGGGGATTTCAATTTACTGGTTAACCAGTTTGCTGTTTTTTATGTAAGCTCAACCAATATTTTACGATTAGCCGATGCCGAGAAGAGTATGAAGATAATTGCATTCGGTAATCCGGATAAAACATTGCCGAGCACGGAAAGAGAAGTAGCAGAGATTAAGAAATTATATCCATCCTCAGCCGTGTTTTTGCGCGATCAGGCCACGGAAGAGAAAGTGAAAGGAGCGGGTGAAGATTTTACGGTAATGCACTTTGCCACACATGGTAATTTAGACTACGAAGATTTTACGCAATCATTTTTAACAATGGCAGAAGGTAAAGATACCAATGGCGATGGTAAACTTACACTGGAAGAATTGTGGGGTATGGAAGTGATGAACCATTTAGATATTGTGGTGCTATCGGCATGCCAGACAGCCGTTACTAAAGGATCGGCTGAAAGTTCGCCTGTAAGTCCGGCCAGTGGGTTTTTACAAAACGGAGTGAAGAGTGTGGTAGCAACCTTATGGAAAGTAGATGATGAGGCCACCTCTTTATTGATGACAGAATTTTACAAAAATATGCGTACCATGGCAACACTCGATGCCCTGCGTGAGGCTCAGATTTCGGTTTCTCGTAATTCAAAATTCCAACATCCTTACTATTGGGCCGGGGCAATATTACTGGGCGATTGGAGATAGAATAGCCTTCAAAAGAATTTGAACCCGGACATTTACTGTCTTTCAGATGAGATGAGCAAAATAGAAGAGGTCAGGTTGAAAAAGCCTGACCTCACCTTAAAATATTACGTACAACAAGTGCTTACTTCTTTATTTCTTTCACCGCAATATTTAATTCATTCAACTGCTCTTGCGAGATGGTGGAAGGCGTATCAATCATCATATCGCGACCGGCATTGTTTTTAGGAAAGGCAATGAAGTCACGAATGGAATCTGCACCGCCAAACAACGAACACAAACGATCGAACCCAAAGGCAATACCTCCATGTGGCGGAGCGCCAAATTCAAAGGCATCCATTAAAAAGCCAAATTGATTTTTTGCTTCTTCTTCACTAAATCCTAAATGGGTAAACATAAGTTGTTGGGTAGCCCGATCATGAATACGGATTGAACCACCGCCCACTTCGGTTCCATTAATTACCATGTCGTACGCATTGGCACGCACCGCACCGGGGCTCGTGTCTAACAAGGTAATGTCTTCGCGCTTAGGCGAAGTAAACGGATGGTGCATGGCATGCCATCTTTTGGTATCCTCATTCCATTCCAGCAAAGGAAAATCTATTATCCAAAGTGCAGCAAAATTGTTTTTATCGCGCAGGCCAAGCAGGTCGCCCATTTTTAGACGAAGCTCACTCAATGCTTTTTGTGTTTTTGCTTTTTCGCCTGAAAGCACTAATAACAAATCGCCTGGTTTCGCATTAAATTTATCAGCCCATTGCTTCAGGTCATCAGCCGAATAAAATTTATCTACCGATGATTTGAACGAACCGTCAGCTTTGTATTGCACATATACCAACCCTTTAGCACCAATCTGCGGACGTTTTACAAATTCGGTAAGCTCGTCTAATTGCTTGCGGGTATATTCGGCACAACCGGGTGCGCAAATACCAACTACTAATTCCGCACTATCAAATACGGTAAAGCCTTTACCTTGTGCTACTTCATTAAGTTCTGCAAACTTCATTTCGAAGCGCGTATCGGGTTTATCCGAACCATAGTATTTCATGGCATCGGCATACGTCATGTGCGGTACCGAAGGCATGTCAATTCCTTTTACGGTTTTAAACAAGTGGCGCACCAATCCTTCGAAGGTATTCAGAATATCTTCCTGTGTGATAAAGGCCATCTCGCAGTCAATTTGAGTAAACTCAGGTTGGCGGTCGGCTCTTAAGTCTTCATCGCGAAAGCATTTTACAATCTGGTAATAACGGTCAAAACCCGAAATCATCAACAATTGCTTGAAGGTTTGTGGCGACTGTGGTAAGGCATAAAATTCACCGGGGTTCATACGCGAAGGCACCACAAAATCGCGGGCTCCTTCAGGTGTAGATTTAATCAACACAGGTGTTTCTACTTCAATAAAATTTAAGCTATCGAGATAGATGCGTGTTTGCTGGGCAACTTTATGGCGCAACTGTAAATTTTCGCGTACAGGGTTTCTGCGCAAGTCTAAGTAACGATATTTCATGCGAAGATCATCGCCACCATCGGTATTGTCTTCTATAGTAAATGGCGGAACCTTAGATGCATTCAGTATTTCGATAGAATTTACTTTCACTTCAATATCGCCTGTGGGCATCTTATCATTTTTGGAAAGCCGTTCCACAACAAGGCCGGTAACTTTTAGAACAAACTCGCGACCTATACTGCGGGCAACCTGAAGGGCGGTTGCATCGGTTTTTCCTTCTTCCAGAAAAAGCTGGGTAATACCGTATCTATCGCGCAGGTCTATCCACAACAAACTACCCTTATCGCGGGTTCGTTGCACCCATCCCGTTAGGGTAACGGGTTTATTTACATCGGTTAATCGCAGCTCTCCGCAGGTATGAGTTCTTAGCATGTTAAAATCCTTAAATTTGGGTGCGCAAATTAATAAAGGTTGCACGTTATATAGAGTGAATAGACCTTTTTCGTTATAAATGCCTATGAAGAGACTCCTTATTTTCCTGTCGGTTGTTAGTCTGTTTGGCTTTTCGCCTGATAAATTGATTAAAACCAAGGTGGCTGATGGTATTACCATTTCTTTGCCTCCGGAGTTATCGCCCATGACCCCCGATGACATGGTGCAGCGGTACCCTTCGGTGCGTGCCCCCCTGGCAGCGTATACGGATTTAAACCGAACGCTAGATTTCAGCGTAAATATTTCGGCCACCCAATGGCCCGATGGAAACCTGGAAATGGCACAGAAATTTTTTAAGGCCAGTATTCAAAGTTTTTACGACCGGGTAGATATACTGGATGAGGGAGTGCATGATGTACATAAACGAAAATTAATTTTTCTGGAGTTTGAATCGCGTGTAAATGGAAACAAGCTGGTGCTGGGCGAGCAAGCACCAGTGTATCGTTATACCTACATTCAGTACCTGGTAGAGCCGGGGCGTACACTGGTGTTTTCGTTTAACTGTCCAAAATCTTCTAAAGAAGACTGGCAGAAAAATGTACGGGCTATGATGAAGACGATACGAATCAAATAAAGTATTCGGTATTCATTTTATGACAGATATTTATACTGACGACTACTTCATGCGCGAAGCTTTGAAAGAAGCACGGAAGGCATTAGATAATGGGGAGGTACCGGTGGGTGCGGTAGTAGTATGCCAGAATAAAATTATTGCACGCGCACATAATCAAACCGAACAACTTACCGATTCAACAGCACACGCAGAGATGCTGGCTGTAACGGCTGCGGCAAATTACCTGGGTTCAAAATACCTGAGCGAATGCACCCTGTATGTTACGCTTGAGCCTTGCGTAATGTGTGCCGGAGCTTTGCATTGGGCACAATTGCAGCAGTTGGTGTTTGGTGCAAGCGATGTGCAACGGGGATATTCTTTAGTGTCTTCACCCTTACTTCATGCGCGCACTCAGGTAAAAAAAGGAATAGGAGAGGCAGAAAGTAAGGTATTACTACAAGAATTTTTTAAGCGATTAAGGGATTAAACCAGATCACAAGGTTATCCTGTTACCAAAAGAAAAGGCCACCTTTTCAGGTAGCCTTCTGGTGAAGTTTTACGTTCTGTTTAGGCTTCTTTAGCTTTTTTAGTTTTGGTCTTATCCTCTACTTTTTTGCCGTTTTTATGCTCGCCCATAATAATTACATCCTTGGTGGTTTCGTATTGCTTGGCAGCTTGCATCATAGCCTGATAGCTATCGCGGATTAAAATAGTACCACTTTTGGCGCCCTTGTTGCGTACTTCAAGCCAAAAACCATCTTTTTTCTTTTTAGGTAATACAGGAGGTCTTCCCATGATTTATTGTGTTTTGTTGATTTTTTGAGCCAAATGGCCTTCTTTATTAACCATTGAACGCAGCGTTTGGTTCAACTGGGCGCGAAGATACCACATCTGGCCCAAATTTCCGCCAGAAACCTCAAAGCAGGTAAGGCGGTAATGGTATTCCGGCCTTCAGGGCAGGGTCAGCAACCGGGGTTTTACGCTCAAGTTTTATGGGTTGAACCCCGGCCCAGATATTCAAATCATAGTCTTCTTCATCATCTTTTGGAGGGCCAACACGTACCTTTGCCGATGCCTCTTTTATGGCAAAACCCAATACCAGGGTTGCTTTCCATTCACCATCATTTGGTTTGCGTACATCGTTCCATCGGCCCGGGCACATTTTGTTGGTGAATACTTCTAAGGCTGTGTATAATTCATTTTTGTCGGATATCAGTTCGGGTTCACTAAATAAAACCACCGAACGGTAATTAACTGAATGATGAAACGCAGACCGGGCCAGCACCATGCCATCAAGTAATGTAACGCTAATGCACACTGGTAATTTTTTTTGTTGCAGTTCGCGCATATAAAAACTACCAACCGAACCATGTATATAAAGTTTGTTACCGATACGGCAAAACCCCGTAGGGATTTGAAACGGCTGGCCATCTAGTACAAATGCAATTGTACAAACCAATGCTTCATCCAAAATGGAGTGAATGGTTTCTACATCGTACACACCCCGTTTGGGTAAACGGGTGATTTCAGTTTTGTTGGTGATGGGAAATGTGCTCATAGGTTTTACATAATCTTCAAAACAATCTTACCAAACTGATTGGCGCTTTTCATGCGTTGAAAGGCAGTTTCTATTTGCTCAAGCGGATAAACCTGATCGATTACCGGTTTCAGGTTGCGGCTCTCCAACAGATCAAGCATGGAAAGAAATTCATCGCGAGTGCCCATGGTGGTGCCATGAATGGAAATTTGTTTCCAGTACAGCAAGCGCGTGGGCACATCGGGAATATTGCCGGCCGTTCGCCCGTATATGGCAATGCGGCCTCCGGGCATCATCAGGTCAAACAATTGCGAAAATTGGGGTCCACCGGCACTATCAATTACAATATCAAAACCACCAGCTTCTTTCAAAGCCTGCTTTGCCCATTCTGGGTTGGTATAATTAAAGCCCCCAATGGCACCCAAAGCTTTTGCTTTCTCAATTTTTTCGTTCGAACTGGACGTAACATACACCCGTGCCTGATATGCAATTGCAAACTGCATAGCCCATAAGGCAACGCCACCACCAATTCCCGTAATCAGTACTTTCTCTTTTGCTCGAAGTCTTGCTTTTGAAAACAATGCCCGGTATGCTGTTAACCCGGCTAAGGGTACAGCGGCCGATTCTTGTAACGATAAATGTTCAGGTCGTTCAAAAATTTGCTTTTTAGAAACACAAACATAATCACTGAATGTACCTGCATCGGGGTAACCCAAAATTTTAAAGGTGTTGTCTTGTACTATCGGGTTACTGCCCCAGTTAAGGCTTGGGTTAATAATTACTTCGGCACCGGTTAAAAGCGGATCGGCATCTTCGCCCACATCTTCAACTATGCCACAACCATCCGAACCTAAAACAACAGGCTGCTGTGGAGTGGAATCTTGTTGTATCCACAAGTCGCGGTGGTTGAGCGCTGCGTAATGCAGTCGAATCAATACCTGATCTTTAACCGGTTTTGGTTTTTTTATTTCCCTAACCTCCAAAGGCAACCCTTGCCCGGTAAGAAAAGCGCCCCGTATCACGCTTATCTTATAATGTGGTTCCAGTTATATGTATCCGGTGCAGTACCGCTTCGGATTTCGTTCAGCTTGTTTTTAACACGAAGTTGAAAACTATCTTCTTTAATGTCGGGCAAATGATAGTCGGTTCCTTGTATGTTAATGGTAGCAATAGGCGATACAACGGCCGCTGTTCCGGCACCAAAGGCTTCTGTTAAGGTTTTGTTTTGTAATCCTTTTTCTATTTCATCTACACTAACTTTTCGTTCTTCAACCGTTACGCCCATATCTTTTGCCAGTGTAATAAGGGTGTTGCGGGTAACCCCATCCAGTATGGAAGATGATAGGGCAGGAGTAACCAGTTTATTGTTGAGCAGGAACATAATGTTCATAGCACCAGATTCATCTATGTATTTATGTTCTTTGGCATCGGTCCAGATTACCTGGTCGAAACCTTGTTCGCGTGCCTGTTGTGTAGGATAAAATGCACCACCGTAATTGCCTGCGCATTTAGCGAAGCCGGTACCTCCTTCAGCTGCGCGCACATATTCCAATTCTACCTTTAACCGAACGGGTTTACTAAAATACGGACCAACCGGGCTGGTAAGAATTACAAATAAATATTGATCGGAAACCTTAACGCCTAGTTTTGCTTCGGATGCAAAAACTACTGGACGAAGGTATAACGAACTGCCATTGTCTTTAGGTATCCAGGCTTCATCTGCTTTTACAATAGCCTCTAAACTATTTACAAACAGGTCTTCGCTAATGGCAGGCATACACATGCGCGCAAGAGATTTATTAAGGCGTTTGTGATGGCGCTCTACTCTGAAAATATTAATGGCACCATCAGTCATGTGAAATGCCTTCATACCTTCAAACACAGCCTGACCATAATGTAACGAGAGCATAGCCGGACTCATCAGTAAATCTCCATACGGAATAATTTGTGGTTCCTGCCAGGTACCGTTATCGTATTTCGCTACCAGCATATGATCTGAGATGTAATTTCCAAAACCCAGGTTACTGAAATCAACGGTACTTAAACGCGATTGGCTTGTTCTTTTTACCGGGATAGAAGTTGTTGTCGTCATACGTTAGAAATTTTGGTCAAGTAAAGATATTATAAATGTAAAGGTAAAAACAATGCCCGGGGCAGACTAATCCAGTAACCTGCGGTGGTAATTTACCTGGCCCAAATGATAACCTAAGTGAACAGCCAAATGAACCAGAAAATATTCTGTGGATGTCTTTTCTTTCAGTACTAATAATGGGAATTCGGCCTTTAGTGTTTTTTCATTTAAACCCGGAAGAATAGTATTAATCATGGCTATAGTGGCATCAATTTTTTCAATTAACTCCTGCCGCGAAATATTTTTCAGGGCAAACTCTGCATCGCGATTGCGTATATAACCGGTGTGGCCAAGAGTTTCTCCAATATAAGTGTTCAGGTTGCCTACCAGGTGTAAACAAAGATTGCCGGCTGTGTTAGAAATCCCTTTGTCTACTTTCCAGATGCTGGATTCGTTTGTGTAGAGTTCCAATTCTGATTTTAATTTTTGAAGATCGCGTGTGAGTATGATTGTTAAAGTCTGATTAAGCATTTTCTTATTGATTAAATTATGGTAGAAATGCAACCTGAGAATGAACCAAGGTACACAAAGACAAATAAAATGTAAATAGAAAAGGGATGTGCTCCAACAGGAGTCATCCCTTTTGAATAGATCTAAATGCTGTTACTTACTGTCTTTCAATTTTTTTATTTCACCTTCATATTGAGGTAAAAATTGCTTTTGATTTTCGGGGATATTTTTGAGGGCTAATTCCCAATATTTAATTGCATTCTTCTTATCACCCGCTGCGGTATAGGCGCGGGCCAATCCTACATTGGGAGTAAACTTATCTTGTGGATTTTTTTGTGCATTGAATTTGAATACCTCCATGGCTTTTTCTTTCTGACCACTATTAAGTAAACTTCTTCCGTATTGATGTATATCTTGAACGGTTGCGCCAGGATCTTTAATAGCTTTATCCATTTGTGTATTTGCTTCGGCATTTTTACCCATTGCACTGTAAAGTGCCGCCCGGGTTTGATACGTATTGAAATTCTCTACACCAATAAACGGATTGCTTACGGATAAGTCTACCCATTTAAGAGCTTCTTCCATGCTAATTTTATTCTGAGCGCAGAATTGTGCTGCTGTTAACAGGTTCTCTTGTTTAAATCCCACAGAACCGCGCAGATCATCTCTCATTTTAGAAACATAAACCTCGTTTATGTTTGGTACCTCTATTTTAAAGGGTATTCTTTTTTTCTCCCAGCGCAGGTAAGCTTTTGCCGATGACGGTAAACGATCTTCAAATCCAAACGTAAGCCATTCTTTATACGGAGCATCTTCAGGTGTTACCTCCACCCGAAGCGCATCTTCTTTTGGATCATAGTAGTAGCTTCCCCAACTCGAAGCATTTTTTGAAAAAATCCAGGTGTATGGGCCTTCTTTTGCAACCGCAAGAAATAGCCCGTAAGAACCGGCCTTCAAATCTTTTCCTTCAATTTTTACATCGTGCGAGACCGTGAACACTGTATTTTCATTAGCACCAGCTCGCCACGGGGCAGCCTTTGAAGTACCAAAACCCTGATCGATAAAACCAACGTGCGCTACTTCGCCCCAAATTTTTCCGGTGCGGTCCTCTCCGTTAGGGCCATGTACATCGGGGCTGCTATAAGCAATTGAAACTTCAACTGGCCCGATAAACTGCGTTACCTTCGCTTTTTGATTGTCGCCACTGGGCGGTGTGGTTAATTGTTGGGCGGAAGCCATTCCAGCCCAAACCAGCATGCAAACTGTAATTAATTTTTTCATTATGGTAAGAGGTTGTTTAAACAATAGGTATACGGCAGGCCACGCAAAAAGGCTATCCGATTCCGGACTATAAGTTAGATATTTTTAGGGTGGTGTTCCGGAATCAGCAAACGAATGGAGGCAGGGTTTATTTTTACTTTAAATTCGTTCGCGGGGATCATAGCTTCACCATCAACATGAAAAGCCATAGGTTTTGAAAAGCGTAGTGTAATTTCTCTACCCTTTATAATTTTAACAAAACCCGATTTGTTCAGATTGCCTGTAAACATTTTATACGCGAAACCCAACGCCTGAATAAAGGATACTTTTCGAACAAAGCTTATATCTAACTCACCATCGCATACCGAGGCATGGGGTGCAATACGGGCATTGTTTCCAAATTGCGATGAGTTTGCGAACGCAACAACAAAGGCGCTTTCTTCAACTTTCGATCCATCAACAATAATTTCACCGGTAAATTCGGGGTACTTTATAAATTCCTGCAATACCAGTTTCGTATAATTTGTTAAGCCCCGGTTGCCATTTTTTCCAAACAACCCGGCTACGTGACCGTCAAACCCAATACCGGATACATTGATCGATAAATGATTATTAATAGTAAACGAGTCCATGGAGATTACATGGAGAGAAGTGATGTAGGATAAACATTTTTTGAACTCGAGCGGAATGCCAAGATGCCTGGCCAGCCCGTTACCAGAACCTTTTGGGATAATTCCCATTACCTGATGGGTGTTTACTAAACCTTTTGCTACTTCGTTTACGGTACCATCGCCTCCCACGGCAAAAACCACATCAAATTGTTTTGATTGTGCGGCTTGTGCGGCTAACCCGGTGGCGTGGCCGCGGCCCTGTGTAAATTCCAGATGTGCTTCAATGCCAGCCTGCTGGCAAAATGTTACTAACCGGCCCTCAACAGCAGGTTTGTAACCCGTGCCCGAATACTTATTGATGATGAACAGTACTTGTTTATTTTTGACTTTGAAGGCAGACATAAAACAAAGATAACTTTACCGGATATGGAATTTAAACCGCGCAAAATAAAATTTAAAGCCTGGGACGAGGAGAGCAAACTGCTGATGCGGCTCAATAGTATTGATTGTAATAAAGGAGAGTTGATAAAACGGGGCCACATTCTTTTGCAGTTTACCGGCCTGCATGATTGCGATGCCGAAGAAATATATGAGTTGGATGTACTCATGCTTTCGCTTGAGAAGTATGTGGTATTTTGGAACGAAGCCACAAATGGTTGGCACATTGCTCCAATTGTTAATCTTGCCGACTCGCGTTCGTTCCTTTCAGATTCAGCAATTAAGATGAGGCGTTTTGGTAGTTACTATCAACTTCAACCTACTTCGTAAGCTTACTTTCTATGTAACTAATAGCCTGCCCGATTGTTTGCATTTTCTCGGCATCATCGTCAGGAATTTTAATGTCAAAGGTTTGTTCAAATTCCATTACTAATTCAGCATAGTCAAGCGAATCGATGCCCAGGTCTTTCACAAAACTGGCATCGGGTGTAATTTCAGAATTGGAAATACCCAATTTTTCGATTAAGATGGCGTGAACTCTTTTTTGAACGTCTGGCATATAAAATGTTGATTGTTCAAATCTAACAATCTTTTTAGACTTTCATTTTTTGGAGAGAGAAGTTTAAAACCTGAGTAAAAACTCAGTTCCTTTACCCAGTTCGGATTTTACTGTAATATTTCCTTCGTGCTGGCGCATTATCTGTTTGGATAGGCTTAATCCAATGCCAGAACCTGTCTTTTTAGTAGAGTAGAAGGGGATAAAGATTTTCTCAAGGGCTTCGCTATCAATACCCGAACCATTATCCTTTATCGATATTATCGAGCGGCCCTTTTCATTTGAATAGGCCGTAAGGTCAATTTGTTTTTGTGGTTGTTCTTCAAAGGCCTGAATGGCATTCTTAATGAGGTTAATAATTACCTGTTCAATCATGGTTTTATCGGCTAGCACATATAGGTTAGCCGGGGTAACGGAAACGGTAACCGTAATCAGGTTATCGGCTAATTCTTTTTTGTGAAGGTGTGCCAGTTCGTCCAGTAATTCTTTCACGTTTACCTCAGCCAGTTTTGGCTTGGGTATATGCGTAAGATTTCTGAATTCTCTCACAAATTTAATCAGGCCTGCACTGCGCTTACTAATGGTTTGCAGAGACAAATACATGTCTTCCAGGTCTTCTTTTTTTAGTTCGGTTTCGGTTGGTCTGTCAATCCGGCTTTTCAGATCTTCTTCTACGATTCCGGCTAATGACGAAATAGGTGTAACCGAGTTCATAATTTCATGTGTAAGAACACGCACCAGATTTTGCCAGGCTTCCATTTCTTTTTCTTCCAATTCGCTCTGAATGTTACTCATGGAAATGAGTTTCACCTCTTCATCCCGTAAGGTAAGTTCAATGGCAAATACAGAAAGTTGAATGGTTTCGTCACCAAATTTTAATTGCAGCAACTCGCGGCCACCCGTTTTCAGTTTTAAGAAAGTATCCACAAGCGATTCGCTCACCACTTTCAAATCTTCTACCCGATCGGCTTTGGTTACCCGAAGTAATCTTTTGGCTGCACTATTCATAATCTGAATAGAGCCATCGCGTTTAAACGTAAGCAAGCCAATACCTACATGTTGTACAATGTTTTTGAAGAACTGAAATTCAGAGTCTTTTTCTTTGCGGGCCTGCTTCAGTTTGGTTAATGCATCGTTCAACTCTTGTTGTAGTTTTTGAACGGTTGCTGAATTTGTATCAGCCTTAAAGGTTTGAGTTATTTCGTCAAACCGAATAGAATCCAGAAATGAAGAAAGTGGAACGTCTGGTTCGCCCACTTCTTTCAATAATAGTTTTACCTGAAAGACAATAGCCACAAGTACAGCCAGTATTAATATGTAACTCCGGTTATCAGCCGAAACCAAAAAAGCAAACACCACAATAGTAGCTACCAGTATGGCGATACGGGTAACAAGTGGCGAACGCTTATTAGAGTCCATACTTTTCCATTCTGCGATATAACGAGGCACGCGTAAGGCCTAATTCTTCTGCTGCTTTAGAGATGTTGCCATTATGCAGTTGAATGGCTTTTACAACAGCGGCCTTTTCTACTTCATCCAGGTTCAGGGTATCGGCCGCTGTATCGTTGGAGTTTTTACGGCTGAATAAAAAATCGCTTTCCTGCAAGGTGGATGAATCGGCCATAATTACGGCACGCTCAATAGCATGTTGCAGTTCGCGCACATTACCCGGCCATGGATACTTTTTTAATTTGTTCATGGCTTCTGCCGAAATGGTGTGCACTTCCTTACGGTATTTTTTGGCATAATGGTTAAGGAAGTGATTGGCGAGCATGGGAATATCATCGATTCGATCGCTTAGCGGTGGAATAGTAATTTCTACCGTATTAATCCGGTACAATAAATCCTGTCGGAATTTTCCTTCCTGTACCATTTGGTGCAAAGGCATGTTGGTGGCACAGATTAAGCGTATGTCAACTTCAATGGACTGATTAGAACCTACGCGGGTAACCTGTCTGGATTGTAACGCACTTAAGAGTTTGCTTTGCAGCGCCATACTCAGGTTACCGATCTCATCCAGAAATAAGGTTCCGCCATTGGCTAATTCAAATCTTCCGGGCCGATCTTCGCGGGCATCGGTAAAGGCACCTTTCTTATGGCCAAATAATTCGCTTTCAAACAAGGTCTCGGTTATGGCACCCATGTCAACGGCTACAAATGAATTGTCTTTGCGCATCGATTTTTGATGAATGGCGCGGGCTACTAATTCTTTTCCGGTTCCGTTCTCACCTAATATCAAAACGTTTGCATCGGTTTTAGCCACCTTATCAATTAGCCCAAATACATCGTTAAGTGCGCTACTCTGTCCAATAATATCGCGGAAGGGTTGGCTAATCTGTTCTTCCAGCATTTGCTTGGCTTTACGCAACTTATCAACTTCGTTGTACGATTTTTTAAGTTTAATAGCGGTAGAAATTGTGGCTACCAGCTTTTCGTTTTGCCAGGGTTTTAGAATAAAATCGGTTGCACCTTCTTTTAATGCGCGCACCGCCATTTCCACATCGCCAAATGCTGTAATCATAATCACCACGGCATCCGGATCGCGTTCTTTAATTTGTTTTAACCACTCGAATCCTTCTTTGCCACTGGTGGTGTCTTTGCTAAAGTTCATGTCCAGCAGAATAACATCGTAGGTGTCGTTGTTAAGCAGGAATGGAATCTTGTTTGGATTTTTTTCAATGATTACCTGGTGATTAGATTTTTTAAGCAACATTTTAGCTGCCAGTAAAACATCTTCATCGTCATCGATCATCAGGATTTTGCCTTCGTTCACAGGAATAGGTTTAAAGTTTTGCTGATTTAATAGGAAAAATTATGCCATTGCGTTAGCAAGGCTAAAATGAGGTTTTTGTAGTTCGGTTTGTGCTTAAGCGTACAAATATGTTCAAAAATGAACACAAAAGAACCTATTCTATAGTGTATTTATATAATGTGGCCAATTTGTTTGTACCCAGTGTAATCAGCCTTTCATCTGTTATAATAGCTTGTATTGTATTAGCCGGAAGCAGATGCTCGCGCCATTGTGAAGTTAACAGATTGAAGTATTTCAGCTTTCCATCCTGAACAAAATATAATTCGTCTCCAAAAAAGTAGAAGCCCGCCAGACCGGGTACCTGAATTTGTTCAATTACATTACCCAGGTGATTAAGAATAAGAATACCTGAGTTTTTATCGAGCAAAAAAATAAGGTTAAGGTATTCGCGGAGGTAGGTGAAATTGGCGTTCTCAAAGTTTTCGGCTGGCAGGTTAAACTCTTGTATTACCTGATTGCTGGCAGGAAGTACTTTTTTAAGCGACCAATCTGCCTGATCTAATATCCACAAGCGATTATCATGCGTGGGGCAAACCAGTATAGGTTCAATGGCCCAAGCAGGATCAAGTGTGTGGGTGGTGCTGCTCTCAAAATTACGATCAAATAAATTGTATTGTTTTTGATCGCGGGTGTAAACAAAAATCGTAGGTTGAAACCAGGGCTCAACTAATGTTATTTTTTGCGCAGATGAGGTGGCTATATTTTTTCCCTCAGTATCGTATTTACGCATACGCCCCGACTTTTCGATGAATATAAAATTGCCAAGACGATCAACTGAAATGGATTCTGTTTTCTTAGCCTTCCACGATTTTAGTTTTACAAAATCAGATTGCGTGTAACCGAGCAAGGGAGCCAGACAAAACGTTAAAAACAGAATTCTAGACATTACAAAGGCGCTTCAAATTTTTTTAATGTTGTATGCGTTCCATCATATTCTGCGTAGGTATCGAAATGTACCCACTCGCCCAGGTTAATATATCGACTTGTATCACTCACCTTCAGGTCGAGTGGTAGGTGGCGATGTCCGAAAATGTAAAAGTCATGGTGTGCGGTTTGTTCTACTTCCTTACAGTAAGTTAACAGGAACTCTTTATCCTCACTAACAAATTGCTCGCCCTTCTTGGTGTTGCTGATGCGGCTTTTGCGGCTCCAGTAATTAGCAATTCCAATACCCAGGTTGGGATGAATGCGGGCAAACAGCCATTGGCAGGTTTTACTGTTGAAGAATTTTTTCAGGATTTTGTAGTTTGAATCACCCGGTCCAAGTCCATCCCCGTGCCCAATCAGAAATGTATGCGAATTGATTTGTAATTCGATCGGTTTACGATATATAACTATTCCTATTTCTTTCTCAAAGTAATCAAACATCCACATATCATGATTTCCGGTAAAGAAGTAAATAGGAATGCCGGCATCGCGTAAGGCTGCTAACTTACCCTGCACGCGTATAAACCCCTTGGGAATGGCGTGTCGGTATTCAAACCAAAAATCAAAAATATCGCCCATCAGGTAAATGGCGTAAGCATCTTTTTCAATTTGCGAAAGCCAGGCTACAATTCTTTTTTCGCGGGCGGTACTGCTGGCGGCATCGGGTACACCCAAATGAAAATCGGAAGCAAAGTAGATCTTCTTTCCGGCTGGCAGGGTGTAGGGTAGAGTCATAGTTGCAAATAACGATAAAAGCAGGGCAATGAAAAAAGCCCTCTTAAGAGGGCTTTGGGTTTAAGTGAGATTAATGCACTACTTTGTTTCGGTTAAAGGAAGTTCGGGGGTTGTTTCCTGCACTCCGTTCGATTTATTTTCTTCTTTTACTTCGGGCGTTGTAGTGTTTGTAAATTTCTCGTATGTAGTCTGGTGCGCAAAAGGCCGCTTACCAATTAATCTTTCGAGGTCATTCTGGAATAGGATCTCTTTTTCAAGAAGTTCTTTTGCAATAATTTCCAGGTGTTCACGATGCTCAACAAGCAAGGCCTTTGTTCGTTCAAATGCGTTATCAATTATTTTTTTAACCTCCTTATCAATTTTTTCGGCTGTAGCCTCAGAATAAGGTTTGTTGAACGAATAATCGGATTGCTTTGAATCGTAGAACGAAATATTTCCGATCTCTTTGTTCATACCATATACGGTAACCATGCTGTATGCCATTTTGGTAATACGCTCAAGGTCGCTTAATGCACCGGTAGATATTTTTCCAAATACAATTTCTTCTGCTGCACGGCCACCAAATGTCATACACATTTCGTCTGTAAGTTGTTCGGTTTGGTAGAGAAACTGTTCTTTAGGTAAATATTGCGCGTAGCCCAGAGCAGCTACTCCACGAGGAACGATACTCACTTTTACCAATGGATCGGCATGTTCTAAAAACCAACCGGCTACTGCGTGGCCCGCTTCGTGGTACGCCACAATTCGTTTTTCTTCAGGAGAAATAATTTTTGTTTTCTTTTCAAGGCCACCAATCACACGATCAATCGCATCCTGAAAATCCTGCATATCTACTTCGCCCTTATCTCTTCGGGCCGCAATTAATGCAGCTTCGTTACATACGTTAGCAATTTCGGCTCCGGCAAAGCCAGGTGTTTGTGCGGCTAATTTTTTAACGTCTACATCCTTTGATAGCTTAATAGGCTTCAGGTGTACTTTAAAAATTTGTTCACGTCCTACAATATCCGGTTTATCGATGCTGATCTGGCGATCGAAACGACCCGGGCGAAGCAGGGCAGAGTCAAGTACATCGGGCCTGTTGGTGGCAGCCAAAATAATTACACCGCTATCGGTAGCAAAGCCATCCATTTCTACCAGCAACGAGTTCAATGTATTTTCGCGTTCATCATTTGCACCGGGCATCTGGCCTCTTCCGCGCGAGCGGCCAATGGCGTCAATTTCATCTATAAAAACAATACAGGGGGCTTTTTCTTTTGCCTGTTTAAACAAATCGCGTACACGGGCAGCACCTACACCTACAAACATTTCTACGAAATCCGATCCCGATAAGGAGAAAAACGGAACACCCGCTTCGCCTGCAACCGCCTTGGCAAGCAAGGTTTTTCCGGTTCCGGGAGGGCCAACCAATAAAGCACCTTTTGGGATTTTGCCACCCAGTTTAGTAAACTTCTGAGGTGTCTTTAAAAAGTCAACAATTTCTTTTACTTCTTCCTTGGCTTCTTCCAGTCCGGCAACATCGGCAAATGTAATGCGTACTTTATTTTCAGCATCGAACAGGGCAGCTTTTGATTTTCCGATGTTAAAGATCTGGCCACCGGGGCCACCACCGCCTGTCATTCTGCGCATCAGCATCCAAAACCCGAATACCAACAATACTAAAAATCCCATGTTGAACAGGAATGAAGTGTAGTCTTGCCGTTCTTCTACTTTAAGGTCTACCTGATCGGCACGGGGCACATTCTTTTTAAGCTGTTCGTATTTCTCGATAAACTTATCGATTGAACCCACTTTCATTTTATAGTGTGGGCCTGCTGTGTTAACTCCCCATGGACTGGTGCGTTCAATCTCCTGTTTATACTTTGCGTTTTGAAGGGCATCTTCTTTGAGTGTAATCTCAATAATCCAGATGTTGTCGCTTTTGATCTGAACCAGGCGTTTGATATTGCCACCTTGTACCATGTCTTCAAAGCGGCTTTCGGTAATTTCAACCAACTCACTATTTCTGTTGTATACACTTATGCCCAGTACCACAGCTACCAGTAGCAGTATTACCCACATCTGGTAATTCGGTTTTGGTACTTTGGGTGCCACCTTCTTGTCTCTTTCCTTGTCCATTAGTTTTTAAAAAATTACTTATTGAATAACGTCTTTAGAATTAATAAGTTCAGCTAATCGCCTAATCTTCAATCTCGGTTATTTCTGCATCGCCCCAAAGTTTTTCGAGGGTGTAAAATTCCCTGCGATCTTTACGGAATACATGACTTACCACGCTGATATAGTCGAGAATCATCCACTCTTTATTGTTCTTACCCTCTACATGCCAGGGCTTTTCTTTCATAATTTTATATACCTCTTCATCAATTGAATCGGCAATGGCTTCCAGCTGCCTGTCGTTGTTTCCTGAGCAAATCACAAAGAAGTCGGCTACTGCATTCTTTACTTTCCGTAAATCCATTACCACAATGTCGGATGCTTTTTTTTCCTGCATTCCCTTTACAATGGCATCACTTAGTTTTTCGGAATTTAACCCCTTCTTTATTTTAGGCATTACCTATCTTCGGTTTTTTAATCAGAACAATCTGCAAAGCTAACCAAAATAACCTTGTATAAAATCCCTGCCAACACGCTTTTCGTAGGCAAGAACCTTGTTTTTGTGCCAGATTGTCACTCTACAAATTCTTTGGCTATGGATCTGGGCCAACGTGGTTCAATGGCTCAGGGTACTGTTATAATTACTGATAATCAGTATAGTGGCCGGGGCCAGCGCGGCAACCGGTGGATTTCTGAACCCGGTAAAAACCTTACTTTTTCAGTTTTGCTAAAACCCGATATTCGGGCCGATCAACAATTTATACTTACGCAGGTGGTGGCATTGGCTGTAGCCGACTATGTTAAAACCAAAACAACCGGTATTAAGATCAAGTGGCCAAACGACATTCTGGTTAGCGATAAAAAGATATGTGGTATTCTGATAGAAAGTTCGTTAACAGGTGCAGTGGTTCAGTTTGTGATTGCCGGTGCAGGTATAAATGTAAATCAAACGGTGTTTCAAAACCCACGTGCCACCTCGCTTAAAGTTGAAACCAATATTGAGTATAACCTGAACAACGAACTGCATGAATTACTAGGGGCACTTGAAGCGCGTTATCTGCAATGGCGGGAAGGAAATGTGGACAAACTTCAGCAAGAGTATCATCAAAACCTGTATCGCTTAGGCGAGCAACACGAATTCAAAACGCAACAATCGCGTTTTCGGGGCGCTATAGATTCGGTAGATGCGAATGGCCGGTTGAGAGTTAAATCGGATACCGGAATGCATACATTTGATTTGAAAGAAATCTCCTTTGCGGATTGGGCCTAATCAATTCACGTTCGGTTGGATTTTAATCGTGGAATAATTCTTTCATTTACACAAAAGGAGAACTCAAGTCGGTACTACTTTTTTACTTTTGCATAGTTGCCCCACTTAAATGATTTGTACCCGTTCGCTCACATATCAGTATCCTGCCGAAAGAGCCATTGCTTTTCGGGATTTAAACATAGATACGGGTAGCCAGTTTCTTTTGCTTGGCGAATCGGGTAGTGGCAAAACCACCCTGCTGCATTTATTAGGCGGGTTGCTTAAAACTCAAAGCGGAACCATTGAGGTGCATGGTACTGATATTTCGAAGTTTAGTGAGGCAGAATTAGATCATTTTCGCGGAAAGCACTTTGGTTTTATTTTTCAGCGCAACCATTTACTGGCTGCCCTTACGGTTGAACAAAATTTGTTACTGGCTCCTTATCTGGCAGGGATAAAGCAAAACCATCATCGGGTAGAGGAGGTGCTTTTGCAATTAGGTATAGCCGATCAAAAGAGAAAGCGCATTCAGGAGTTAAGTCTTGGGCAGGCGCAACGGGTGGCTATAGCCCGGGCGGTATTAAACAAGCCTTCGGTTATTCTGGCCGATGAACCAACCTCGGCATTGGATGATAAAAACTGCGACCGCGTAAGCGAGCTACTCGTTTCGGTTGCGCAACAAAACCAGGCTACGTTAATTATTGCCACACATGATCAACGCATAAAAAACCGGATTTGTAACCTTATCCAATTATGAATCTGTTTACACTTATTTTTTCCTACCTGAAATCGCGGCCACTTAATACGCTGCTCAATATTTTGTTGTTGGCGCTTGGTATTGCAATGATTACGGTTCTGTTGGTTTTTAACAACCAGATGCAGGCAAAAATTACGGATAATACCAAGGGTATTGATCTTGTAGTTGGCGCAAAAGGAAGCCCGTTGCAGTTAATTCTTTGCAACGTATTTCATATCGATTTCCCTACAGGAAATATTAAATTGAGTGAAGCAGATAAGTTAGCGAAACATCGGCTTGTAAAGAACGCCATACCGTTAGCCCTTGGCGACAGTTACCAGAATTACCGAATAATAGGAACTACACACGCATACGCGGAGTTGTACAAAGTTGAATTAGCCAGGGGTGAGTTGTGGCACTCTGATATGGAAGTTACAGTGGGCGCAACGGTGGCAAAACTAGTAAACCTGAAATTGGGGGATACATTTTCTAGCGCACACGGCCTGAGTGTTGACGGACACGCACACGAAGAACATCCTTTTGTGGTGAAGGGAATCTTAAAACCAACAAACAGTGTGGTAGATAACCTTATTCTTACCAATGTAGGCAGTATCTGGCAAGTACACGAACATAGTGAAACAGGTGTGGCAGTAAAGACAGATTCAATAACGGCCTCAGTGTTAGTACCCACTGTATCAACCTCAGACTCTACCCGCGAAATTACCGCATTGTTGATCAAATACCGAAACCCTATAGCCGCTATCCAACTTCCGCGCTATATCAATAGCCAAACCAACATGCAGGCTGCTTCACCTTCGTTTGAGGCAGCGCGGTTGTTTTCCATCTTAGGTGTTGGCATAGAGGCCCTAACCGGTTTTGCCTACGTGCTTATTTTCATTTCGGCTTTAAGCATTTTTCTGGCTTTATATAATTCTTTAAAAGAACGCAAGTACGATCTGGCCATCATGCGCTCGATGGGTGCCAGTAGGAGTAAATTATTATTAGCTACTCAGATTGAAGGAGTTTCACTAACCTTGTGTGGCAGCATGCTGGGTATAGCCCTCGGGCATATGGTTTTGTATTTGTTTACTATACTGGTTTCTGAAAGTCAGACGTCAGGATTAAACGCCTTTACGTTTTATTCCGAAGAATTGTATTTGTTAGCTGGAAGTTTGGTGTTGGGAATGGTTTGCTCGCTGATTCCTTCTGTGCAGGCCTACCGTACCGATATTCATAATGTACTGGCCGGAAACGGGTAATACGCTTACACGATTTTTGGGCAGATGATATTGTGAATACGTAATTTTGAAATCGAAATACTCTGAGGTATGAAAAGAATAGTTTTTTCTTTGTTAGTAATAATAGTTGGAACAACGGCCTATGCCCAAACCGATGGCTGGGTGGCGTTTGCCAAAACCAAATTCGATGCAAAATACAACGAAAGGGCTGGCGAGTATTTTTTATTCCCTACTTTTTCGGCCGATTTAAAAGCACAGGTAGGAAAGGATATTGAACTGGAAGGTTATTACCTGCCCATTGATGTAGATGGCAACGCCTACATTATTTTATCCAAGTTTCCCTACAGCCAATGTTTCTTTTGTGGTGGTGCCGGCCCCGAGTCGATTGCTGAAGTTTATTTCAAAGCTAAAACACCTGTGTTTGAACCCGATCAGTTTATTCGTATTAAGGGAAAATTGAAACTGAACGATTCTGATCTGGAGCATGGTAATTTTCTTATTGAGGAAGCTGTGCTGATAAAATAAAACTCTTCAGATTCAGATTAATCTCCAAGATGATTTTAAAAAAGCGTTATTATCAGAAAACCCGGAGTTTTTGGGGTGCCTATCTTTTAGGGCTATTGTGCGCAGGGGTTCTGTTGGAGGCGTGTAAACCAGTTTCGTATCAATACACCTATCAGGAATCCGCTCAGACCAACGAGCAGGCTGCCCTTCCGCAAATTCTTTTTATGTCGTTTACAATGCGAAAAGATAGTAGCGAATCGGTTGTTACCATGTTAGAAAAGAAAATATTAAAAGGCGTGTTGAAATCTGATCCGGAAAGCAGTATGGCCGATGATCGGCTATATGTTGTACAGTTAACTAAGGAAAGGACAACTCTGTCGGGTTATTATCTGGATCACCCGCTAAGGAAAAATATGGAGTATATAAATGAACAACAAGAGTATAAAACCCGATGGGTAGAACTTGAAGAAGCTGAGTTTTTTATCCGGGTTGCGTTGGATCCGGCCTGTGCCTATATAGTGCTATATGAAATGAAAGGAATGGAAGTAGAAAAATCTTTTTTGTTTAGTATAAACTAATTTCATGATGAGGATAATTTTTATTGTGATGTTGTTGCTTTTTGTGGGGAGGACTGAGGCCCAGATTTTTCCGGTTGATACCTTGTTTAAAAATGGTGACATCGCAAACAGGATTAACCTGGTTTTTTTGAGCGATGGATATCAGGCCAATGAAATGGGGAAATATATTACAGATGTTAATGCGTTGCTTAATAACATGTTTAATCAGGTGCCCTTTAAACATTACAAGAATTACTTCAATGCGTTTGCTATTAAAGTTCCGTCCAATCAGTCGGGCGCAAAACACCCGCGCACAAGTCCCGATAATGATTGCGCACCTGTTCCGCAGTTAGCAGTCGATAATTATTTCGGGTCAACTTTTGATTATGCCAATATTCATCGCTTGCTGGCTTCAACAAAAATGGGTACGGTGGTTAGTGTATTGCATACCAATTTTCCATTGTACGATCAGGGGTTTATTGTGGTAAATTCGCCCTACTATGGAGGTTCCGGGGGTGATTTTGCAGCATCATCCACCCATGCATTATCGGCCGATGTAAGCATACATGAAATTGGCCATTCATTTGCCCGCCTGGGCGATGAGTATTGGGCCGGTGCAAGTTATGCAGCCGAAAAGCCCAATCTTACCCAACAAAGTAATGCAACGCTGGTAAAGTGGGCAAACTGGGTGGGTACATCAGGTGTTGGGGTGTATGCACACAGTGAATCTCCAACCTGGTTTAGACCCCATCAAAACTGTAAAATGCGTTTCGTAAATGTTCCGTTCTGTAGCGTATGCAACGAAACGTTTGTAGAAAAAATTCATAGTCTCGTTAATCCAATAGACAGTTATTCGCCCAGCCAGTTGAATATTAATTTTGCAGATGAACCGCTGGAATTTTCAGTATCCTATATTGAACCCCAACCGAATACAATGACGGTAACCTGGAAAAGAGAGAGTAACACATTTGCGTCTAATCAGAATTCGGTTGTAGTGCCGGTAACATCATTTACAGAATTAGAAACGAAAATATCGGCCACGGTTACGGATGGTACATCGCTTTCCAGAAGTACAACGCATGGAACCAGTCATGTGTATGTAATAGAATGGACTATAACCAAAGAGGATCCAATTACGGGTGTACAGGTAAGGTCTGAAATTTTGGAATATGAGATAAAACTTTTCCCGAACCCGGTGCAACGCGATCTTAATTTTTCATATGCATTACCTCGTAGCGCTAAAGTAAGTGTTAGCCTTCAGGAATTATCGGGTAAAAAAGTTAAGACACTGGTTAGCGGAAAACAAGAGCCGGGTGAACATTCCTATACAATGGATATTTCGGGCATCGCAAAGAGTAACACAGTATACATAATGGAACTAAGGTCCGATGATTTGGTAACGTATAAGAGATTTGTAAAGATTGATTAGCGTAATAAAGCCAGGTTGGAAGAGCTGACTTCAAGATAAAGCTTACAACCTTCAGGTAGTTGTCAATCTTAAAATATAATACGTACTTCTTCCTCCCGAATTTTCTTTCTCCAATATTTTCAGTTCTATCAACGCTTGTATATCACGCAAAGCGGTGTCTTGCGATGTTTTGGTCATCTTAGCCCACTTGCTGGTGTTCAGCTTTCCTTCAAAGCCGTCCAGTAATTTGTTAAGCATTAATTTCTGGCGTGCATTAAGGTCAGTAGTTTTATGTTTTTCCCAAAACGTTGCCCTGCCAAGTACACTATTTAAATCCTGCGTGGTTGATTCCAACGAATGCGAAAGGCATGTTAAATACCAAACCATCCATTTGGTTATGTTCAGGTCGCCACCTTGCGATTTTTCTAAGTGATTGTAATACTCATTTCTTTCTTTCCGGATTTGAGCGGAGAGACTATAAAAACGTTTTGTACTATTATCAGAACGGGCTAACAGCATTTCGGATAAAGCGCGCGCTATTCTGCCATTGCCATCATCAAATGGATGTATCGTTACAAACCAGAAATGAGCAACAGCAGATTTCAGCAACAGATCCATTGTTGAACCTGAATTGAACCACATCAGAAATTTTTCCATCTCGGCTGCTAATCGATTGGCAGCAGGAGCTTCAAAATGAATGCGCTCTTTGCCCATTGCGCCCGACACAACCTGCATGGGACCGGTTTCATCCGTGCGCCAGTTTCCGGTGTTTATTCTATATGCACCACTAAATCCATCCGGAAATAAATTTCTGTGCCAATGGAAAAGTCTTTCGGCTGTGAGCGGCTGATTGAAGTTTTGTGTAGCATCTAACATCAATTCCACTATTCCATCTATGTTTCGGTTAGAGGCAACTAATCCCGCAACTTCAAGTCCTAATTTTCGTGCAAGGGACGAACGCACCTGCTCTTGTGGCAGCAGTTCACCTTCTATCTCGCTTGACTTAACTATTTCGTGTGTAAGTGTTACAAGCGATGCATCCGCCTGAAGTTGAAATCCCAACGATTCCATTCTGCCCAACACCTTTCCTTGCAGGTAGCGGGTTTGTGCCAACAGTTCATTTACCAGGGTTTGATCCCAGGTAAAATCAGGCCATTGGGCTAATTCGTGGATGTACCGTATTCTCCGCATAACGACAGCAAAGATACTTATTCTCCGCAAAGTGTGCGGAGAATAAGTGAGTTAATCTCCGCAAAAGGCGGATTTCAGGCTGATTTGGCTACTCATAAATTGAAGCATCAAAATCTAGCTGTCTTTGCTAACCTTAATAACCATTCCCATTTTTTGAAACACCCGCATTTGCATGGCTGATCGTACAGGCTTTGGCTTTTGATCCGGGGGAACCTGATTTGCGTTTTCTTCCCGTTCTCCTTTTCTGGTCTTGTCTTCATTGTTTTCCATAACAGTAATTTTTAATGGTGAGAAATTGTTTTTTGAATAATTCACAAGGTATTGAGTAAGCAAAGTCAGTGAGTTTTTGATTTTTTATGTCTCAAGCAACTTGAAATGTAACAGGTCGTAAAGATTTTAAGAAGCGATACTCTAAATTTTTGTTCATAAAAAAAGTCAGGTAGTAAAACCTGACTTTCTCTTGCCCTTGTTGGTGTTGAGCAAGGGAGGCGAGGGCAGGCCTCACCAACAAGCAAGACACTTCTTCATCAATACTTTCATCCTTCATGGTGTGTTAGAAATACCCAATCGTTTACATTCTTTTCATAGAACTGTGCGCTGGAATATTTGTAATCTTCCGGAAATTGGCAAAGCCCCGCCATTACGGGATTGTTATAGATGTAATTTAACTTTTGTCTAAATACTTCAGGTGACCATAACGAAATACCCAGCGAATTTCTCTCCCATACCTGATACTTGCGGTCTTTTGCATCTACCACCAGGTCTTTCAATATTTCCGGTTGTAGTTTTTGCATGGCCTTCAAAATCTGCTGACTTGTGTATTTTAAGAAATCACGCTGCACATTGCTACGTTGGTGGCCGCCTATCATTTGCCATATCAAATGGAAATGGTTGGACATGATAACAAAACCATACACATAAATTCGTTTGAACTTAGTCAGATAAGTGAGACTTTCGGTGATAATGTCTTTGAATCTGTCATCTGACAAGATGTGCTTCCACTCCAAACATGTTACAGTTAAAAATTCGGCATGTTCTTTCTTTTGAGTAAATCATCTTCTGCTTCATTAGCATAAAATTAATAAAACAGTCTGTTATCAAACGTTTATCTTGTTTGTTGGTGTAAGTATCGCACCTTTGCTCACGCGCAACACCAACAAGGGCGAGGACATGATTGTAGAGGGCTATTCAATAGCTATCGAAAACCCCGAAGGGGTGACATCTTAACCGAATCCAGATGAAATAGGTTTTTAAAATCCTCTGTTCTCATTGCTGCCAGGTCTTCGAACCTGACAGACTCTAACTTTTAAGATAACACGTCCGGATTAACAATTGTAATGGGTTTACCATTTTGATAGAACGATATAATGTTTTCGGCTGCTAAGCGAGCCATGCCGGTACGAGCTTCTAAGGTTGCAGAACCGATATGCGGTAGTACGGCCACATTAGGCATATCTAATAAAGGGTTGTTCGCCAACATCGGCTCCGGATTGGTTACATCTAAACCGGCACCCCAGATAGTTTGATTTTGCAAGGCTTCAATCAGATCGGTTTCGTTGTGAATACCCCCGCGGGCCGTATTAATAAACACCGATGTCTTTTTCATTTTGGAGAAAACATGTTTGTCAAACAAACCTTTTGTTTGCGGTGTAAGCGCACTGTGAACAGAAAGTATATCGCTTTCGCGCAGCAGCGTATCAAAATCAACATACTGCGCACCGGTTTCTTTTTCAGCATATGCATTTCGGCTGCGATTATGGTAAATCACGTTCATTCCATACGCTCCTTTGCAGCGTTGTGCCATTATGCTACCGATGCGCCCCAATCCAAAAATGCCCAACGTTTTTCCGGTAAGTTCAAAACCAAGATTCTTTAGGGGTTCAAATTGTTTCCATTCGCCTTGCAAAATCAGTTTGTGGTTGTAAAACATTTTACGCGAAACGGCAATCAGTAAACCAAAAGCTACATCGGCTGTGGCAGCGCTTAATACATCGGGTGTGTTGCAAACCGGAATTTTAAAATCAGTGGCAGCGCCAACATCAATGTTATCAAACCCAACTGCAAACTGCGATACAATATCTAAGTGTTTACAAGTTTCAAAGAATGGACGGTCGAGTTTATTTGAACTTAACGACAGTAATGCATTTACTTTCTGAGCGTGCTGCACCAGTTCTTCTTTTGTCATGGACTTATCGCCCGGCCACACCGTTACGGCTAAGCCTGCTTGCTTTAGCAGGTCTTCGGCAATATTTGGTATGATGCGGGTGACAAGTACTTTTTTTGACATGTGTTATTGAGCAAGCTTGGTTATGGTTTCCATCTTTGTTTTTAAACGTGCAATGGTAGTCAGATATTTTTGCTCCCAGGTTTTTAAGTTAGCAGTCGATTTATTTGCCACCTCGTACTGAAAGCCCGGAAGAATTGCCGAAGCATACCCGCTATAGGGATCGGGCGAGGCATACAATGATTTATACCAGTTGCCAAAAGGCATGCCTTCCTGATCAATCCACTGGCGCTCCAGCGAAAGCAACTCGGTGTTAATTGCTTTTTTGTTTGAATCTTTCGCATTCTTCAATGCGGCCTCACACGCTTCACCGGTTTTTTTCAGATCGTCTGAGGCTTTCAATAAGGCATCAAATGAAAATTTGTTTTCCGATTTATCATATGCCGAAATGGATTTCTGAAGAGATTCAAAATGTGTGCGCAGGTCTGTGCCATAGCGACTAACATTGTATGGAATGATATCGGCATTGGCCAGGCGTAAAGCAGCAATGCCAAACACCCGTTCTACCAACGGCCCCATAGTAAATGTTGGGTCGCCAAAGCGTTCGTAAAACGAAAAACTATCGTGATTGCTATGATAGATTGTAGGGCCACCTGTGCCACCACTCCACGATGGAATGCCTACGTGTGAGTAAAAAGCAATGTGATCTGAACCACCTCCTAAATTTCCGATTGGTGCTTCCGGCCGGTTTCTGCGCCAATGATCATACACACTTTTTGCTGAATCGGGATAAGGCACAGCTTTGGTAACATCAATTACCAATCCTTTTAGCGAAGGGCTGGAAGCTCCGCCAAAGTTACGTCCACTAACTGCGCCATCGGCATTGAAGTAGGCAACACCTTTTGCGGTTAGTTCATCGCGGAATTGTTCTACCCATTCGGTTGAACCAATAACCCCTTGTTCCTCCGCATCCCAATGTGCAATTTTAATGGTGCGTTTTGGTTTATGACCAGCCTGGGCAAGTTTACCCAGCGATTCGCTCAGCGTAAGCAGCATAGCTGTGCCACAGTTTGGATCGGTAGCACCAAAGCCCCACGCATCATAGTGAGCTCCGGCTACAATCCATTGATCAGGCGATTCGCTTCCAACCAATGTTCCTACCACATTATATACCCGTTGAATCTCCATCTTCTGCTGCACATTAACACGCACTTTCAATTCGGGGCCTCCTTCAAGACGGTAAGTATAAGGCAACCCGCCTTGCCAGCCTGCAGGCACAGGCTTACCAGTCATACGACCAATAATTTCTTTGGCCGATCCATAAGGCAGTGGCATTACCGGAATGGTGTGCAAGCCTTTTACTTCTTCGGGTTTTTTGCGAACGATTTTCTTTTTACCATCAACAGGCAAGGCTGGTTCAAACGGAGTAAGCGGATCGCCCGTCCAGTCGATAGTTAACAGCGATCCTCGCTGAATTCCACTCTCATCATAATAAGGCCCGTTAGGATAAACGATTCCTTTTGCATAGCCGCTATCGCCCGGATCGGTGAAAATGATTAACCCTGCAGCGCCATATTGTTCGGCATACTTGGCTTTGTATCCGCGAAAGTTTCCGCCATAGCGGGCAATAACAATTTTGCCTTTTACCGAAATGCCCATTGCGGCAAGTTTTTCGAAATCTTCTCTACGGCCATAGTTGGCATATACTACTTCGGCTGTTACATCGCCCGAACCGGTATAGGCATTAAAGCCAATGGGTAAATTAGGATTTGCTGAAAACGGATCTTCTTTATGGATGTACTCCTTGCTGTTTAGCGGAATACGAATAGGTTCCACTACTTCGGCATAAGCGGAGCCTGGCATAACAGGAAGGTAAATATCGTATGGAAAAATTTCTACCTGCAAGCCAGCTTTGCGCATTACATCGGCCATATAATCGCGCACTCTTTCGTTGGCTTTGGTGCCAGCAATGTGTGGCTCTTTGGTTAGTTCTTTTAAATGATTTTTGTAGCGTTCGCTTTGTTGTTGCTGAAGAAAAATTTCTTCGGCTTTAGTTTGGGTAGCAGAACTATTTCCGGTAAAACCGTAATAGGTTTGGCCGAAGGCCGGGGCTGCAAGAACCAGCATAAGACCGATAAGTGTTTTCATGTAGCGGTATTTTATTCCTCTAAAGAAGGAAAAAATTTTGAATGAAACGATATGTTATTTTACGGGTGGTTAAGTATGTCTACATTGTTTCATTTGCCTTACCCTTTTGTACCAAAATGTAATGTTGCTTGGCCGAGCCCCAGTGGTAGCCTAATGAAAACGGAAGTTTTTGGCGCGTAGTGGAAACTTTGAAAGCAGAGTCCAGATCGGATTGGTAGCGGGCATCGCCAAAATCTTTAACGGGTTTTACATATTCGCCATAAAACTGAACGTTAAAAGCCGGGTTCTTTTTGAAGTCTTTGTATGGTATGCCGGTATCGTCCTGAAAAAGATTTTCGGTGTGGGTAAGAATTAACTCTTTAATACCGGTGAAGGGAGTGTTGTGCATCAGGTAACTGGCCGATTTTACAAATGTATTAAACGGAGCATGGTTTGTTACAAAGGTTACAAACCCGGGGCGTTCGGCTAAGCCACCATTTGAAATGCTTATCGCGAAATAATACAATGTTTGGATTTGCTGCGTGGTAAGATTGCGGATTACCAGTTTAACACCTGGTGTGTTATGCCAATGTATTTTTTTGTAATCAACCTCAGTTTCGTTGCCCAAACTGTCGATTGCAATAAAGGTTTGTGATATAAACTCATGGCCCGAACGTTGAATAAAGAAATAAAGAGGCGGTAACACACCGTTTACCCGCTTCAGATCTTTTTTCATGTGTTTGGTTATAAAATAACTTTTCTGAAAGATGTCGCGCAGGGAGGCACCAAGTGTATCTAAGAATTTATCGCGATCGGCAAGAGGCAATGTGTCTAACTGAGGTACAGCCGCAACAGGTTCCAGTGCAGCCAGCACATAGGTAGAGGCATTGGGATAGAGGTAGTTGGCATGTAAAAAATCCGGGCCCGAGAAAGGATAAAAAAGAGTAAGGGAGTCGTTATGTTGCGTTAATGTACTATCGCGCCAGCCTGTTATTTTACTTAGGCGGGTATCATACATTTTTTGCCAGTTATTATCCATAGCTGTTTTGTATTCCTGCCAGTAAGGGTCGCTTTGCAAAACATAAAAAGAGTTGGAATCAAGTTGTGGTAATCCTGCTACAAAGCGTGCCAGGTTATCTAACAAGGTGTCTTTATAAATAGCTACGGGAGGCGGAACCTCAGGCAGGAGCGGAATCACTACAGAATCCTGCGCGGTTGAATCCAGAATAGTTTCAGTTTTTTCGGTTGAAGAAGTACAAGAGGTTAGAAGGAATGCTGCCGCCAGGCAGACAAAGCATAGTTTCATAACAGGGAAGAGTGTTTATGGGTATAACGGGTTGCCAGTAAATATAAAATGAAACCCGGTATTAAGGTGGCCAGAGAATAAATCAAAATTTTAGGATCATCGGCTGCTACATAATAAATCATCCAGAGTGTACAGCCAATAAAAATAAGCGGGGTTATTGGATAAAACGGAACTTTGTAGGCATCGGCTTTCGGGTGTTGCTTACGTAACCAGAAAATTCCGATTACGGTAAGCATCGAAAAAATGGAAAGACTTACGGATATGTATTGAATAATTTCTTTGAACGAACTTACCAACACAAGAAAAATGGACCATGCCCCCTGCACCAGAATAGCAAGATAGGGCATGTCGTATTTATTTTTTTTAGAAAAAGATTTCAATAAACCATAATCATTTCCCATGGCTTCTGTTACGCGTGGCCCCGCAATAGTCATGGCACTTAGTGTGGACAGGAGTGCTACACTAAAGATTCCTGAAAACACAATTCCGGCTTTTTTGCCAAACAGTTTGTAGGCAACCACATTGCCAATATCGTTTTGGCCATCTAATTCGGTAAACGTTGCGGAGTACATAAACATGGCGTTAAGCAACAGATAAATTACAACCACAATTAAAGTACCGATAATCAAGGAAAGGGGAAGATTGCGCTTTGGGTTTTCGAGGTTGCCGGCAATGTAAGCCGAGGCATTCCAGCCGGTGTAAGCATAAACCACAAACACGAGCGATACAGCAAAACCCGGACTGAGAATAAGATTCCAATCGCCAGATTGTGGTAAAAAATTTGTGTGCGATAGTCTGGTACCGGATACAAAAAATGGAGCTATGCAAAAAAAAATTATTAACCCTAATTTAATAGAAGTTAAAATGGTTTGGGCAACACCTCCGGTTTTAACACCAAACCAATGAATACCGGATACTAATACAATAGCACTAACCGCAATTAGCTGGGTGGATACTCCTAATGCTTCGGTGGCATAAGCCCCAATGGCAATAGCCACGGCCGAGATAGCACCGGCAAACCCTACCACCGCACTCATCCACCCACCTAAAAAACCAAGTGCTGGATGAAAAATCTGACTAAGGTATAAATACTCGCCACCCGAGCGTTTTAATGTAGTGGCAATTTCGGCATAGGTAAACGCACCCGATAGCGCCACAACTCCACCCACCAGCCACAGTAACAGAATTACAAAACCAGAAGGTAATGGACCAACCTGGTAGCCAAGCGAGGTGAATACACCCGTGCCAATCATATTGGCGATTACTAACATTATGGCTACTGAAAGAGGGTATTTGCGCAGAGTTTCCATGAATAAATACAGAAGTTGCACAGAGTATATCAAAAAGCAAAATGATGCAGTGTGGGTTACCAAAAAAACATTGTAGTTGCCTTTGCTTATGAGTATTTTTCAGGGTTTATAATACAACCGCTATGAAGAAACTGATTTTTGCCTTGCTGGTGTTGGTTTGTTCCGGAGCCTTCGCTCAAAATGCCGATTCTGTGTACCTGCGCACGCACTACGATTTATCTGAAGTGCAGATTCCTATGCGTGATGGGGTAAAACTTTTTGCTGTAGTTTACACGCCCAAAGACCAAACCCAGAAGCATCCTGTTCTGCTCAACCGCACTTGTTACAATGCTTCTGGTTACGGCAATTATAAAACCGGTGGCTATCCGTCTCGCTTCCTTATTCAAGATAAGTACATCTTAGTATTTCAGGATGTGCGGGGCCGCTACATGAGCGAAGGTACCTTTGATAATATGCGCCCTAACATTCCCGGCAACGACCGCAAAAACAAAAAAGATATTGACGAAAGCTCCGATACCTGGGATACAATAGACTGGTTGGTAAAGAATCTGAAAAACAATAATGGCCGTGTGGGAATGTATGGAATTTCGTACCCGGGTTTTTATACGGCTGCGGCAATACCCGATGCCCATCCGGCTCTCAAGGCTTCCTCGCCTCAAGCACCTATTTCCGATTTCTGGTTTGATGATTTTCACCACAATGGCGTATACCTGCAAAGTTATACCGCAGCGTTTGGCGTGTTTGGGTATCAGAAAGATAGCCAGACCAAACAAGATTGGTTTATGGACAAGGTTATGCGGTTTTATAAAGATGCTCCTAAAGATGGATATGAGTTTAACCTTAACCTGGGGCCATTAAAAAACATTACCGAAAAATACCATCACGATAATTTCTTCTGGCAACAAATTATTGATCACCCCAACTACGATGAGTTCTGGCAAAAGCGTAACCTGCTGCCTCACTTAAAAAATGTAAAACATGCTGTAATGACCGTTGGTGGCTGGTATGATGCAGAAGATTTATACGGCCCACTCAATATATATAAGAGTATTGAGGCCAGTAGCCCGGCTACACAAAACACTATTGTAATGGGCCCCTGGAGCCATGGCGATTGGGCTCGCGAAAATGGGTTTCAGGCAGTAAACCATATTTATTTTGGCGATAGTATTTCAACGTTTTATCAACGTGAAATAGAAAGGAAGTTTTTCAATTCATTACTGAAAGAAAATGTAAAACCTGCATTACCCGAAGCGTATATGTTTGATTGCGGGCTTAAAACGTGGAAGCAATTTGCGGAGTGGCCACCAAAAGATATTCCATCCATTAAACTCTACTTTGGTGAAAATGGTAAACTTTCGGTTAACCAGCCCCTGAAACCTGATGCCGCTTTTGAATATGTGAGCGACCCCGGAAAGCCCGTGCCTTATGTTTCGCAAACAGAAGGACTTACTTTTACACCCCGCAGATTTATGACAGACGATCAGCGGCATGCTGCTTCAAGACCCGATGTAATTACATTTGAAACGGAAGTACTGGCAGATGATATTACCCTTGCTGGCGAAATTATAGCAAAACTAAAAGTAGCAATCTCTGGTACAGATGCCGACTTTATTGTGAAACTGATTGATGTGTATCCAAACAATCATCCTACCTATAAGCATAACCCCGGTAATATTGTAATGGGCGGGTATCAGCAATTGGTGAGACATGAAGTGTTTCGCGGCAGGTGGCGCAATAGTTTTGAAAAACCTGAACCTTTTAAGCCGGGCGAAGTTACCGATGTGAATGTAACTCTGCAGGATATTCTGCATACCTTTAAGAAAGGCCATAAAATTATGGTGCAGATTCACAGCACCTGGTTCCCTTATATTGATCGAAACCCGCAGAAGTATGTCGATAATATTTACAAAGCCAATGACGAGGATTTTGTGAAGGCAACCATAAAAGTATATGGTTCATCGGTGGTGGAAATAGGAGGAGGAGAGAAGCTAAACACAAAAATAGATACCTTTAAAAAATGAAATGGTTTGTAAGTTTACTGCTGGCAGTTAGTTCAATTAGTTCTTTTGCACAGAAACGCCCCTACGATACGGTTCCCAATATGCCCGAGCATTATTGGGTACGAATGGAAAAATTTAAAAAGGAGGCGGTGGTGCCGGGCAAAATTGTTTTTCTGGGCAATAGCATTACCGAAGGGGGTAAGTGGAAGCAACTGTTAAAAGACTCTACCGTTATAAACCGGGGTATTGCAGGCGATAACACATTTGGTTTGCTGGCCCGTATTGATGAGATAATAAAACTTAAGCCCTCGTCTTTATTTGTACTCATTGGCACCAACGATCTTTCAAAAAAAATTCCAGATGAAGCCGTAATCGAGAATATTTTTACCGCGATATCGAAAGTGAAGGCAGGTTCACCCAAAACAAAAATCTTCATTCAGAGTATACTTCCGGTTAACGAAACAGTAGAACGATTTTCGCAGCAGTTTAATAATAGCATGCACATTAACACCATAAACGATCAGCTGGCGCGTTATGCTGCCCGTATGCGGTACACGTATGTAGATTTGTATGCCAAGTTTATTGACAGTCAGGGTAGGCTGGAGGCCAGATACACGTTTGATGGGTTGCATCTGAATGCTGCCGGCTACCTGCGTTGGGTTGAAGTATTAAAAGAGTTAAAGCATTTATAAAAATGAGAAGATTGTTTTTTGGGTTGGGAATTGTTTTGTGTACAACCGGTTATACTCAGGCACAATTTAAAAATCTCATTATTGCTACCCAGGTTGAGGGTGTTTACCCACCTCTGGAACCCAGCATTGCCATTAACCGAAAAGACCCCAAAAATATTGTAGCGGGTGTGGTGTTGGATAGAGTAATCTATACGAAAGATGGAGGTTTAAGTTGGAAAACCACCCAGCTTCAATCAGCATTTGGTGTGTACGGAGATCCGGCCGTGATCAGCGATGTGAAGGGCGATTTCTATTATTTTCATTTGGCCGATCCAAGCGGGCAAGGCCGCAGTAATGATGCCTGGCTCGATCGTATTGTAGTACAGAAATCTACCGATGGAGGAGAGTCGTGGAGTGAAGGCGAATCAATTGGCCATAACCCACCTGCCGATCAGGATAAAGAGTGGCCAGCGGTGCATCCGCGCAAGCAACATATTTATACTACGTGGACACAGTTTGATAAGTACGGATTAACAGATCCAAACTGTCATTCCAATATTATGTTCAGCATGTCGACCAGTGCGGGCAAAAAGTGGAGTAAAGCTATTCAAATTAACCAGACTCCCGGTGATTGTGTAGATGATGATAACACTGCAGAAGGCGCTGTACCAGCAGTAGATGCTTCCGGTAGAGTATTTGTAGTGTGGTCAAATCAGGGTACTATTTTTTTCGATCGCTCATTTGATGGTGGTACAACCTGGCTTACCAACGATTTAGCCATTGCAAAACAGGAAGGAGGATGGGCTATAACTATTCCCGGCTTAAGCCGAAGCAACGGTATGCCGGTATTGAAAGTAGATAATAGCAAAAGCAGGATGAATGGCAGTCTGTATCTGGTATGGGCCGATCAGCGTAATGGTGAAAATGATACCGACATCTGGTTTATGCGTTCTACCAATCAGGGCGATTTTTGGACACAACCGTTGCGCATTAATCAGGATGGCTCAGGTAAACACCAGTTTTTACCATGGCTGGCCGTAGATGATGAAACAGGTTACATCTATATTTTGTATTACGATCGCAGAGCATATGATGATTTACAAACCGATGTGTACCTGGCGTATTCGGTAGATGGAGGAGCAACATTTAAAGAAACAAAAATCAGCGAAACACCCTTTATTCCTACTGCAGAAAAATTCTTTGGCGATTACACCAATATTGATGCTTTTAAAGGAATTGTTACACCCATCTGGACCCGTATGGACAACGGCCAAACCAGTGTACTTACCGCAGTAATTAAAGATTCGGAGTTGATTAAGAAGTAAAGCAACCATCAAACTGCGCCTCTGTATTTTTTAGCCACTGATTCACTTGAGTTTTTTCTGTGAATCAGTGGCTTGATTTTATAAACCTATAGTCTATAAAATTTACTCCAAACGCTCTCCGCGGAAGAGGGGCAGCAAGGTTAACACGCTTTCGTTTCTACATCGCAGGCATTTGCAGATTCTACTTCGCTACCAATCTGTGTTAAGGCCTGAATAAACACATCCGTAGGTTGCGCACCCGAAATACCATATTGATCATTAATAATATAAAACGGAACACCGCTTACTCCCCGTTTCTGGTTTTGTTGCTCTGTTGTTATAACTTCAGCAAGGCCTTCATCCGATTTTAATAAACTCCATACGTGTTGCTCGTTCAACCCGGCCTTTACAGCAATAGCTACCAGGTTTTCCGGTTTAGATAAATCCACACCTTCTTCAAAATAGGCCTTCAGTAATGCTCCCTTTACCTCAGGTTGTTTGCCCGTTTGTTTAGCCAACCAGATAATACGATGCGCATCGCGTGTGTTGGGCATTACCTTTTGTTTATTGAAGTCAAATTGAAGTCCTTCTGTAGCAGCTACTGATGTAACGTGTTGGGTAATCTGTTCAAACCGTTCATTACTGCCAAATTTATTGGCCAGGTATTTTTTTTGGTCTTGCCCTTCTTTCGGAACCTGCGCATTTAACTCAAACGGCAGATATGACACATCAAACTCAAACTGATCTTTCAGCTGGTCAATAGCCTTTTCAATTCTTCTTTTACCAATATAGCACCATGGACAAACTACGTCCGATACAATTTCGATTTTAATTTTTTGCATAATTCAGGTTTCAGAACAAAACAAATTTTGGTCAATATAGTTCCGGAAGGGAAATCAAAGTTTCTTTATCTTTCATAATTCAAAATTGTTACCCTATGAAACAACTCGGAATCCTGTTCATTCTGGCTCTGGCTGGTTGTGTTTCAGAACCCATTGCTACAAAATTTCAAAAGCCCCATTCATACAGTGCACCTGATTTTTCAAACCCGGATAGTTTTAAGAAAGTTCAACATGCTTTTCCGGTTATTGAAAAACTTTATGCGGACTATGCCGAAAAGAATCATTTTCCATCCATTACCTATGGCATTATTGTAAATGGTGAGCTTGTGTTTTCCGGTGCAACCGGCCAAATTAACCTGGAAAAGAAAACAACGGCAACCACAAAATCTGTTTATCGCATTGCATCGATGAGCAAGAGCTTTACCGCAATGGCCATATTAAAATTGCGCGATGAGGGAAAACTGGTATTGACTGATCCGGTAAAAAAATATATTCCACAATTTGAAAAGGTAAGTCCATTAACAACCGATGCTGCAGAGATTACCATTCAAAACCTGATGACCATGTCGGCTGGTTTTCCGGAAGATAATCCATGGGGCGACAGGCAATTGTCTGATACCGATGCCGAGTTGATGGCTCTGGTTGAAAACGGGATATCTTTCGCCAATGCACCGGGTATTCACTACGAATACAGCAACCTGGGGTTTGCCTTATTGGGAAAAATTGTTTCGAATGTAAGTGGTATGCCGTATCAGCAATTTATTACTACTCAAATTCTTCAGCCATTAGGAATGAATGACTCCAAATGGGAGTTTAGCGAAGTGCCCGAGACTCAATTAGCCTTAGGGTATCGCTGGGAAGATGAGCAATGGAAAGAAGAGCCGATGTTGCACGATGGATCGTATGGCGCTATGGGTGGTATGCTTTGTTCTATCGAAGATTTTTCAAAGTATGTAGCCTTACACCTTAGTGCATGGCCACCCCGAAATGATGAGGAAGCCGGACCAGTTAAGCGAAGTTCAATCCGTGAGATGCACCAGCCCTGGCGTTTTAATAATTTATTTGCAGATGCAAAAACAAGAACCGGAGAGGTGTGTCCGGTAGCCATTGGATATGGTTACGGATTAGGGTGGCGAAAAGATTGCAAAGGGCTTGTCCGTATTTCTCATAGCGGGGGGCTGCCTGGCTTTGGCAGTGAGTGGCGCATCTATCCGGAGTATGGAATTGGGGTTGTGTCATTTAGTAACGGAACGTATGGTGCACCCGGGCTGCCTAATGCTGTAGCGTTGGATACCCTTATTTATATGGCCGGACTTAAGCCGCGCACGTTACCCGCAATACCCTTACTTGAATCGGCAAAAGGAAAACTAATGGATGTGTTAAATGATTGGAGCAAAGCTGAACAATCGGGTTTGTTTGCAGAAAATTTCTTTTTGGATGAATCTGTTGAGAAAAGACAACGGGCAACACAAAAATTGTTTAATGAAGCAGGAGCAGTTAAGCAGGTTGGTATTGTTCAAGCCGAAAATCAACTTAGGGGTAGGTTTGTAATCGAGTGCGAAACGAAGAATATTCAGGTTTTCTTTACCCTTACCCCTGAGGCAAATCCATTGGTTCAGCAACTGGATGTATGGATAGAATGAGCGGTTTGATTGGGTAGTATTTGTATCGGCTATGCATTACCTTTGCCGCCTTGTATTGTAGAAACCTTGAAAAACAAATAGAAACCTATGTCATCAACCACAACAGAAAAAGCAAAATTCAAAGTAAAAGACCTTACCCTTGCCGAGTGGGGTCGTAAAGAAATTAAACTGGCTGAAGCCGAAATGCCCGGCTTAATGGCCATTCGTGAAGAGTTTGGTAAACAAAAGCCATTAAAAGACGCGCGTATTGCCGGCTGTTTGCACATGACCATTCAAACTGCCGTGTTGATTGAAACCTTAGTAGAGTTAGGTGCAGAAGTAACCTGGTCATCGTGCAATATCTTTTCTACGCAAGACCATGCCGCGGCAGCCATTGCCAAAGCGGGCATTCCGGTTTATGCCTGGAAGGGAATGAACGAACAGGAGTTTGACTGGTGTATTGAACAAACACTTTTTGCTTTTGAAGGCGGCCAGCCGTTGAATATGATTCTGGATGATGGTGGCGATTTAACCAATATGGTGTTAGATCGTTATCCGGAATTGGTAAAAGGCATTCGTGGTATCTCAGAAGAAACCACAACCGGTGTTCATAGATTAATCGAGCGCCAGCACAATGGCAAACTTCCACTTCCGGCTATTAACATTAACGACTCGGTAACCAAATCGAAGTTCGATAACAAATACGGTTGTAAAGAATCTTTGGTCGACTCTATCCGCAGAGCGACTGATGTGATGATGGCCGGTAAGGTTGCTGTTGTTGCCGGTTATGGCGATGTGGGTAAAGGTTCTGCGGCTTCATTGCGCGGTGCCGGTGCGCGTGTAATCGTTACTGAGATAGACCCGATCTGTGCATTGCAGGCTGCTATGGACGGTTATGCCGTTAAAAAAATGGACAATGCCATTAAAGATGCTGATATCGTAGTTACTACCACCGGAAACTTTGGTATTGTGTTAGGCCGCCATTTCGAAATGATGAAAGATAAAACCATTGTGTGTAACATTGGTCACTTCGATAACGAGATTGATGTAGCCTGGTTAAAGAAAAATGGCGTACGCGATGAAGTAAAACCACAAGTTGACTTGTACACCTTGAAGAACGGCAACCAGATTATCCTATTGGCCGAAGGCCGTTTGGTAAATTTGGGTTGTGCAACCGGTCACCCTTCGTTTGTAATGTCTAATTCCTTTACTAACCAAACGTTGGCTCAGTTGGAACTGTGGACTAACACCAGCAAATACGAAAACAAAGTATATATGCTGCCTAAGCATTTAGATGAGAAAGTAGCCAGCCTGCACCTGAAAAAAATTGGGGTTGAACTGGATGAGCTTACTCCGGATCAAGCCAAGTACATTGGTGTACCGGTAAAAGGTCCGTTCAAACCTGAGTACTATCGTTATTAAAATTACTGAACTCTTCCCCTCTCCTCCGGAGAGGGGTTAGGGGAGAGGTCTCTCTGCTTGCAAATAGAGAGAAATCCCGCGGCATGGTGCTGCGGGATTTTTATTTTCATCTCTTTACGTGGCTTGGTGTTTGGGTGAAATACAACATTAAAGTATTTCCTTCGGCAATTTGATAGACTTTTCAGCAACCGTTTCAAAATAGTAGGCAACACTTCCATTGCTTTCGCGTTCGGTGCTTTGGTTATATTCGAGTATCAAGGCATTAGCTTCGTTGCCCTGCATATACTCAATACGAAAAGTATATACATTCTTCTCCAGTTTTCGTTGGGTTGATTTTGTGCGGTTACCCCAGCTTTCTTTTATCTTCCGTACCTGCACATCACTCATCCCGCTTAGCTTCACAGGCCCTCCTATTACACTCCATTCTTCATTGCTGCCCCGGGTAGGTGTAAGCGTAAGTTGATTGCCGTTAACTGTGTATGTGCCATATTCATATTTCAGAATGTTCAGGTCGGTGTAAGCCGAAGCGCCCACATAAACAAAACGATAGGTTCTATCTGTATTGAACACATATTGATGAACAAATTGACCACCCGTATGATAGTTCATCGCACCCCCGGGATACTTTTCATAGGACTTAGCTTCCCAGATTTTTCCGATTAATGGTGAATTGCTACCCGATTGATTGTTATAAGAAGTCGTTTTAAAACCCGGAGGGTTGTCAATCAATGAACCAAGTTCTTTACGAAAGGTGTAACGAAACTCTAAAGGTTCACCAGCTGCATTAAAATTACCACCATCGCGTTGCGTGGGCCTGGTGGATTTCAACACAAGGGTATAGTCATCACTTCCTGAGAAATACTCTATGTTAAAAGTGTACGTCTGCTTTTCAAGTTTGTATTCAGCAGCTTTTATGAACTTGCCCCACTCATTTGTTTTATTACTGGTGGCCTTGCTCCACCATTCACTTTTTCCCCGTGCAGGGGTAAGGGTGAGATTGCTTCCACTGAGTACCCAGGTACCAGCTTCATAAGCAAATTGAATGTCTTTCATATTCACCGACCAATTCTTCAATCGGTATTCATACGTTCCATCAGCTTTAAAGGTGTATTCCTTTCTGAAATACCCGGCTGTGTATTGGGGCATGTTATTCAGATAGCCGCTGGTCTCATTTAAGTAACTATGCCACAAGCCTACTATTGACTTGCCTGCGGATGCTGTTGAAACTGTTGAATTTGTTTTTGTTTCGGCTTGCTCAACTTTTTTCAAGCTCAATGAATTGATGAACCCAAACAATTCATTTTGATACTGTTGTGTGTTGGTCATCAACACTACCGCAGTAGTTTGTTGTCCACCCGTGGCGGTTATTAAAGTAGCAAGCCCTTTGACGCCCCGATCAACATAATTGCCATTGCCTGAAAGAATCTCCCAGCCATTATCATTAACGGGTGCTTCCATAGTCGGTTCTGTGATGGAATTAACCGTATTGACCAAAAGAGATTTCCACTGACTTTTGAAATCGTCATTGGCCGAACCGGTTGAAGGCATAGCTTGCGTGATAATCGCAATAGCGTAGCCTCCGTTTGTATTGTCTGTGACAAACAACTGAACTCCGCCTTGCACTTGTTGCTTCTGCCAGCCTTTGGGGATCGTATATGAAACTACATCGTACGTTTCTTGCTGGGCAAACGCTGTACTCGTAATCAGCAACAGGCTTACTAAAATTCTATTCTTTAATGACTGCATATTTTTTGATCGGATTTTATTCAAGCATTTTCCGTACAGCATCAAAATCAAAATTATTGGTGAAATTATCAACCAGATTTTGACCGAGTGGAGTTTTTACATAGCGATACGCCAACTCAATCATTCGTGGTGCTATGGTGGAACTATTCGTTTTAAAGTATTCGGGATTGTACCGATAAAGAACATCTCCACCTTTATCGTCCCAGAACCCGCTGAAAGTGAACGCGCCAGTCTTTTGTGCATCTTCTTTGGTGTCGGCATTGTAGCCATCAATCCTTACGTACTCGTTTGAACCCGGTCCATAAGAATTTTGCCACGAAAAATTCTCCTGTTTCGATTTCACTACAGTTGGCTTCGAAAGCCATTCGGATGTGTTTTCTTTTAATGCTTTGTTTACGAGTTCTACTTTGGTGGCAATGCGTTGTTGCCAATTGGGATAACGAGCCAAATCAATCGTGTAGCTTCGTTTTGCATCATCAAGGCGTTGTTGATTTCCCGCGGCATTCTTTACGCGGGTGGCATACGTTTTTTCAATCTCCCTTATTGCGTTGCTGGTTTGCAACTTCTCACGATCAAAATACTCCAGCAAAGCTTCGAGGTATTCTTTTCGACTTACTGGCTCAAGCAAGGGTACGCCAGGTTTTGTGATATACCAATGGCGCGTAATATAAATACTTCGGTTGCCGGGTTTTACTTTATCATCGGGCACATCCTGGTAAAAACTTGTTCCGTTGCCGGCAATTGCCTCGTACATGGTTTTATCGGGTATGCGAATGAAATCGTGTAGCTTTATATACTTTGAATCAAACTTATAGGGTGTGGCATAGAAGACTTGTTCATGAAGTGTGTTAAAAGCATACTGCAAATCTTTAAATCGGTTTACATACGCTCTGAAGACGATGTCGTACTCACCATTTACCTTCAAAGCATTTTTTACACAGATATACTCATGACAGCCAATGTTGAGATCATACGTGGCCAACAGAAACTGACTTGAAGTATAGGCAGCCTCCTTGCTTGAGAACCCACTCTTGAGCACACCACCTGTAAATACAAAATTGCTGCGACTTTGCTTCTCGAGTGTTTCAATTTTTGTAAGCACTGTATTCGCAACGGTTTTGTTGGCTGGTGTACCCAACGCATCAAACCAGTGTGCCCGTTGTTGTGGCCACTCGCAGTTAGCAGCATCGATTTGCTTGCCGGGAATAGCCTCAATATCTTTTGACGACTGACATGTTTGTGCGTTTACTTCATGACGTGCAAACACGAATAGCAGAAGTACAATCGCGAGTGTATTTTTTGATTGGCAGTTCATAATATTGAAATCAGTTGAGCATCGTTCTCAATTTTTGAAGATCATAGTTATTGATAAAATTATCAAAGTATCTTTTTGAAAATCCTTTGTCCTCGCTCAATTCATACCGAATCTGAACTTCCATAAACATCGGTCTTAATGGCTGACCGGAATTTGTCTTGAAATACTCTGGATTATAATTATAGAGTGTCATTCCTTTCGGATCGCCATCATAAAATTTCTCAAAATCAAGTAAGCCATTAGATGCTTTGCTGTAATCGTTGGGCCGAAGGTCTTTGAGTACTACTGCGGGTTGTTGCAGCCAATCCGCTGATGAGGAGGTAAGGAGTTGCTGAACCTTAGCCTTCTTGTTTTCATACACCTTGGCATACGCAACTTTGTCGGCTTCGCAGATGCTTGTGTTACTGTTGTTATTTTTGATTTGATCAGCAACAGCCCACTGAAAATTAGCTTTTTCAATCTCATAATACCCCAGCAAGGCTTCGAGGTATTCTTTTCGGGTAACGGGCACAAGTAGTGGAGTGCCTGGCATGGTTAGGATGTAATGCCGGTCAATCCATTGGTACGATTTAGCGGTGACCTTATCCTCGCTTGAGCCTTGCATCCAGTTTTCAACGTAGCCATCTCCGTTTATCAGTTTTAAAAAATCACCGTGTTTGTCTTTGTAATTGTCTGAACGACCCGCTAAAACCATTTCTTCGGAAAGGTACCGGGTAATTCGGCTTCGGTTGTTAAACCTGTCTTTTTCATAATTAACACCACGTTTGGCATCAATTGGAATCTCATACCGTACTTTTTTATCGGTAACATAAAAATCACCAAACTCGCCATAAAAATTTCCGCCACCCAGTGTTGGATTTACATCTACCCGTAGCACACTACGATATTCACCTACCGTTTTAACAACCTTTTCGGTAACATGACACACATTTTGATAAATGCCCAGTGCGTAACCATATCCATTATATGAATAGCTTCCGAATGTATTTTTATTACCTCCGCTAAAACTCACCCGCGCAACGCAACCTGTTAATTGAACGTTAGCACGGCTCGCTTCTTCTACTTTCTCTATCGCAATCAATTGCTTCGTTATAGCCGCTTTATCGGGCGCAGTGCCTTTTAAACTGTGAGCATACTTTGGATTGGTATGATCGGTATATTTTCCAGGAAGCGCATCCGCACTGCCGTTGCAGGGCGTTGGTGTATCTGTTATTTTTTTTACTTGCGCTACACAGATTAACGAAACAGTAAGGGTTAGAGCAACTATTGAAAGTATTTTTTTCATATGTATTTTTTAGGCGATACTTCTTATTTAAAAATGCCCATTCCTTGTATAGAACCCTGCCCAGAAACTATTTACAATGCTTTGCACGATTCTATTTCTTTAGCGTGAAAACCTTATAACTCACCACTACCGAAAACACCTGACTTTTAATACCCACATCATGTTCACGCTTTGCCAATGGGGTAAGCCCGGCATAATACCGTATACTAAAACTCAGTTTATTAAGATCGTAACCGATGGCTGGCGTAAAACCAATAGTCAGCTTGTTCATCCGGTCGGCCAAGTCTATTTTCTTTGAGTTGACGACACCACCCTCGTATGCTGACTCACCTTTATGTTTAGCCGAGAGTAGCAAAGAAAACTGTGGGCCACCCATTGCATAAAAGTGCTTTGTGAAGTTATACTTAAAAAACATGGGCAGATTCAAAAAACTGTATTGATCGGTAAACGTGCCCTTGGTTACACCTTCATAACTATACTTCCAATCCCCCTTGTATCCCTCATTAGAATAAAACAATTCTGCTTGCAGGGCCATCTTATCATTCAGCTTGTGCAGCGCATCGATACCCATGTTATAACCGGGCTTGAATGATTTGGAAAAGTTACCAGTAGCATTGTAGTAGTCGTAAAACTCATAATCATAATAATCTAGATTGTAGTCTCCTGAGACAGTCGAAAAACTAAAACCACCTCGCACACCAAATGTTACAAGGTCTTGCGCAAACACACCAGTGGCTAATCCTAACAGTACGATAAGTAATAGATTTCTCTTTTTCATAAGTTTAATTTTAGGATGTTGATTGATACAAAGATGCCGGGCTACCCAAATTGTATCAATCGTTAAAAAGGATGATTTTTGAGCGCGTTTGAAAAATCATTAAAAAGGATGATCTGAGTTTTGGTACCCCTTGCTTTTCTTTGCATCTGGGGAATATTGTATTTTGGAAGGATGAAGAAACCATTGCTGGTACTAATTATTACATGCTTCTTTTGTGATGCACGCTTGATTGCGCAAACAAAATTCCTGGACAGCATTCGGGCAGAAATCGACAAACATCCAACAAGAGATACTGCGCGTGTTCGGTTAATTCAGAATTATACTAAAAATGCCATCAATGAGAACACAACCCTCTTGCTGCCCTATGTTACCGAAATGATTAGCATAAGTAAGGAGCGAAATTATAGAAGAGGCCTGCAAATTGCATACAGTATACAAGAAATCTATTATGCTGATCGTGGCGACTTTCCAATGGCTTTTTTATATGCCGATTCTGCTTTTATGGCCTTTGAAAGAGATACCTCTAAAGTGGCTATAATCGAAAAAGCATTTCTCCATCATAATCTGGGCATGGAGTGTTTTAAGATCGGTGACTATGAACAAGCCATTAACCATTACACGCTAGCCGCAGAAGAATTGGAGGTGTACAAGCCGGATGTTGTATCCGTTGTGTACGATGGAATGGCAGAGGTATATCACAAATTATTACAGGAAAACAAATCAATAGAATATGATAAGAAAGCTATCGCTTCAGCGCAAAAATATGGAACAGCAACGGCAGTAGCGGGCAGATACCTGAACTATATTACCCGGCTTATCGACAGAGAGCAATTTAATGAAGCTGAAGAATTATTAAATAAAGTTGAGGCAGATGTTAAAAAGAATAACCGGCAAATACATCTTTTTCTCTTTCACGAAAGCAAAGGAGCAATACATCAGAACAAGAAGCAATTCTCAGAAGCAATCACAAACTTTAAACAAGCCAATAAATATGCCTTAGCCAATGAGGATGTGTATCAGCAACTTGCCATTCTGGGGCCGTTAGCGCAATGCCTTATGGATGCCGGACAAGCCATGGGAGCCCGACTTTATATGGATACGTTATTAAACAAATCAATTGCTTTTCAAATGAAAACATATAGGGTTGACGCCTATACGGTGTTAGCCTTATGGTATCAAAATAAGCGGGACTGGAAAATGGCTAATGAGTTTTTGAATAAAAAGTTACAACTTTTAGATACTATCAAGTCTGATGAAATGGCAGAAAAAATAGCTATGATGGAAACTCAGTATAAGGTAGCCGGTAAAGACCGAGAGATAAAATTTTTGCAAGCAGAAAGAGAAATTCAAGATCTCAGGCTTAGTCAAAAAACCACACTCAACTATTTTTTGTTAGTTGGGGCAATAACAATACTTAGCATTTCGCTGCTTGCTTACCGGAACTATAAACACCGCCAAAAATTGCAGCAGTTGAAAATAGAAGAACTCGAAGCGGAAAAACAACTAGCGGCCACAGCAGCCGTGCTAAAAGGTGAAGAACAAGAACGAACAAGACTTGCCAAAGATTTGCACGATGGCTTAGGCGGTATGCTTAGCGGAATAAAATTCTCATTAAATAACATGAAAGGAAATTTAGTAATGACGCCTGACAACGCGCAGGCTTTTGAGCGCAGCATCGATATGCTGGACAGCTCCATTCAGGAGATGCGCAGAGTGGCGCACAACATGATGCCTGAAATACTTTTGAAGTACGGACTCGATGCAGCCTTGCGTGAATTTTGTACCGAAATCGGGAGTAGCGGTGTAATTCAAATGAATTATCAACCGTTGGGAAATACCAATTTTGTAATTGAGCAAACCACTGCCGTAACCCTGTATCGCATAGTACAAGAATTGGTAAATAATGTATTGAAACATGCGCAAGCGCAAAATGTTCTTGTTCAATTGCATCATATCGAACAGGAAAAATTATTGGCTGTAACCGTTGAAGACGATGGTAAAGGTTTTGATACCAGCACCCTGAAACAGGCCGGTGGAATGGGCTGGAAAAATATTCAAAATCGTGTAGAGTTTTTGAAGGGCCGGATCGATATGCAATCTTCAGCAGGAAAGGGCACTTCGGTAATGATAGAAATTACTTTATAAATGAAGACCAGTCTGTTTATTGTTGACGACCACTACCTGGTTATTGAAGGTATTCGCTCGGTATTACAATACGAAGAAAATATTGATTGGCTGGGACACGCCATGAATGCGGCATCGTGTTTGGATTTTCTAAAACGACAGCAACCCGATGTGATACTCATGGATGTAAACCTGCCAGACAAGAGCGGTACGGAATTATGTAAAGAGGTTAAGAAATTATATCCTTCCTTATACATACTCGGGCTCAGCACCTTTAATCAGCAAGCTGTAGTTCGCAACATGATGGACAATGGCGCATCGGGTTATGTTTTGAAGAACGCAACCAAGGAAGAATTACTGGAAGCGATTGATTTAGTTCTGGGTGGTGAGACTTATTTCAGTCAGGAGGTGGCACACGCTTTAAACGAACCACAACCGCGCCAACCGGTAATTACCAGACGAGAGAAAGAGGTATTGCAATTGATTGCCGAAGGTTTAACCAATGCAGAAATTGCCGGGAAACTTTTCATCAGTATACCCACCGTAAATACACATCGTAAAAGTATTCTCGAAAAATTTGATGTAAAGAATACGGCTACCTTAATTGGAAAAGCCATTAAGATGGGCGTGATATAATTTTCTGGAAAAGCACGAAAGTCCGCCTAAACCTCAGGCGGACTTCCTATCCATCTTCACTAATCCTTTACTTTTTCACTTCGTACCGTACCGTACGACCATTTTTGTTAGTAAGGGTTACTATGTTATCGCAGGTACCATCGCCATAGTCAATTGTTAGTTCGCGGTTACCATGTTTAATGAATTTTATTCCGCTAACAGGTATAAACACTCCGGCAGCAGCACAGGTTCTTGTATAAACCAACGGTTCCACTATCTCGATAAAGTAACCACGCCCGTTTCTGAAAGTGCCCTGAGCGGTACCGTAAATAATCAGGCGATCCAATACGTTGTTTTCGTTGCGTTCATGTTCGCGTCTGCGGTTTACTTCGCGTGTTGCTACCCGTCCATCAGGCCAGGTAACGCGGCCTTCGGTTAAGGTCACATCAAATACAGAGAGTTCTTCTGTGTAGCTTACTACGGTTACGGTACGATTGCCCTCTATTTCAATTCCATTAATAGTGTAATCCTCAAAAGAGATTGACCACGAAGAGCCTGCTATGTTCCAGGTACCACTATGCGTTACTACAATAACCCCTGTTCTTACGTTGCCACGCGGACCGGTACACCCGTCTCCAAAGTCAATGCTAAGCGTACCTGAGGTTCCATTACCTTCATACGTAATGGTGGCACAAGCAAGCCTTTCATCAGCTGTCTTCCTTCCATTCGATGAATCTTCTATTCCTGCAAATGCTTCGCTCACTAAATCATCCGCATCATCATAGTAAGAATCTTCAATCGCATCCAGCGATGCGTCTTCGGTATCTTCTGGCGAGAAATCAGGAGCTTCGTCCTGGTTACAGGCTGCCAGTGTAAACATAAAGGCAGCGATAAGCACATAGAACAGGTTCTTCCGGTTCGTATGCTGCAAAATTCTTGTGTTCATAGTCGTGTTAAGTTTGTTATAGCGTTTAGAGTACGAACTCCGACAAGAGTTTAACACGAGTTTTGAAAAAAATTGCTCCAGAGGAGTTTTGATTTTGAGAAAACGAAGTTAGACGAGTAGAGGTGGTTTAGGTTTAATCAAGTTGGGCTAAATTTGTTTAGTTGTAACGGACTGCCTATAACCGATTTAATCCTTATCCGATTCATCTCTCTGGGTTTCCACCAATTCGATGTTATCTTCTTTATTTTGAAACAACTCGCGCATTCGGGGCGGTGCTATACCAATCCCCGAAAGGGCTAAAATGATTAGTAGTATTAATAGAACGGTGCGTAATATTTTTTTTATGCGTAGCATAACAATTGACGGTTGAATGACGAATGGAAAATGAAGGCCTGCAAGCGTGCAGACAGGGGAGTTGTTACGCTGTCAACTCATCTTCCGTGCCGGAAGGAATTGTTTTTTGATGAGCCGTGAGGAGCGGGGAATGATTTTTAAGTAGCCTATGAATTGGCTTAATGGTATGGTTAAATACAGGCCTTGGTATAAAGGCATCATTTCTGGCTGCCCAAACTTTTTTTGAATCCGTTTTATGATGTGTAATAGAGGGCTTGCGAAGGATTGAAACCCATTCGGTATGTATTGTAGGATGAGTTAAGGCAGATGAACCTGCATAATTACTTACCGGGCTTATCAATAAGAGTAGCGCGAGCACCCCTTGGGTAAGTAAACTTTTTATGCGTGAGCGATTCATCCTTAAAGGTAAAGTATAATTTAATTATTGGTCATGCGCAGTTGATTTATTTCCTGTGTTTGTCTGAGGTGCCGCTTTTCATGAGCCACCATAATGTCGAAAGCAGTTTCCAGTTTGTACACAATCATTCGGTTGGCTGGCGATGAAATAATAGTATTTCGGGCAATCAGGTCTTCGCTGTTGCGGATGGCCTGTTTCAATTCGTGTTGATGTTTTTCAAATTGAGTAATAATATCGCTTCGTATGGCACTTAGGTCAGGTTCCCAGATGGAAAAAGTTTTAATCTTTCTTTTTTGCCCGGGTTGTACCGAGTTAAGAATCATTTTTCCGAAAAAACGATTAATAAAGCCAATCCGGCCAAAACGCGGTGTGTAATAGGTGTTGTTACGAATTTGTTCCAGTACAGGAAAGTATGTTTCATTCACTACAATCAGGTGTTGAATAATCTGGCCAATGCTCCAGGTGCCCGCGTTAGGTTTCCAGTTAAGTTGGTCGGCAGACAGGGGGCCGAAATCCTGTTTAAAGGTTCTGGTAATTTCATCCAGATCAGCACTCCAACGGTCGGCTTTCATTTTTTGTTCTTTTTATAAAAATACTTGAATTGCGATTATCTTGCCTGCAGGTATAACTCATTTCTCTTGACTAACCCTAAAGCGTTATCCATTTCGCGTTTGCCCCTTGCCGGGGTGGCCATACTATGGACAGCTGCGTATGCTGCCGGGTTGCATTATTTCTTTGCGCTTGATTGGCAAACAGCCGGTATCGATTCATTTTTCTTCAATCTGCTTACGCTAATTGCTCTCGTTTTTTTGAACGGGATAATATCGTACCTGCCTCGTAGCGCCATATTTCAAATTGTGCTGGGCGTAGCGCTGGTTTTTGCTTTTTCCTCGCAATGGATAGCCCAACAGGCGGTAAGGCAGCTTATACCCGATACGACCTATCATGATTTTGTAAATCAATCTATGCCGGTACGGTGGGCAATTGGCTTTATACTTTTATTAGCATCGGGTGTTGCATTTGTTTTTTATACGCGTTGGCGCGAAATAGCTGAAGCACAAGCACGCGACTCAGATACCCGCCTGCTGGCACGGGAGGCCGAATTGTATAAACTTCAACTTCAGCTTCAGCCTCATTTTCTTTTTAATAGCCTTAACTCGATTAATGCCCTGATACTGATAAAGCCCGATCAGGCCCGTGAGATGGTGCAACAGCTTTCAGATTTTCTAAGACTTACAATAAGCCGGGCAGATGAACCGTGGATTTCACTCTCGCAAGAACTGGCCTACCTGCAAACCTATCTGGCTATTGAAAAAGTAAGATTTGGACACAGGCTAGAGATAAACGTGCAGGTAGAAGATTCAATCAAAGACTTCACTATCCCCACTTTGGTATTACAGCCTTTGCTGGAAAACGCCATTAAGTTTGGCTTGTATGGAACTACAGGAAAAATCACCATACAGCTTATTGCAGAATCAAAAGATTCAACTGTGCTGATAAAAATAACCAACCCGTTTGATGCAGATATGCAACCTTCGGCCCGAAGTGGTTTCGGGTTAACTGGGTTACAACGCAGATTGTATTTACTCTATGCGCGCAACGACCTGATGCAGACAACACAAGGCAACGATACATTTACTGTTAACCTGATAATTCCGCCTCGTTCATGATTAAAGCTATTCTGATTGATGATGAACCACTAAGCCGTGAGATATTGAAACGCTATCTCATACACTTCCCGCAAATCGAGATCGTTGAGGAGTGCAACGATGGGTTTGAAGGGGTAAAGGCAATTCAGCAACATCAGCCGGGTATAATTTTTCTGGATATTCAAATGCCTAAGATTAATGGGTTTGAAATGCTGGAACTGGTTAACCCCATGCCACCCGTAATTTTTATTACCGCGTTTGATGAGTTTGCACTAAAGGCATTTGAAGCCAACGCCATCGATTACCTGTTAAAACCCGTATCGGAAGATCGGTTTACGAAAGCAGTGCAAAAATTTCTGGATAAATCCACTCAACCGGCAGCAACCACAAGTTTACTGAATGCTATGAGCCAAACGGTAAGCCAAAGCAATCGGATTGTAGTAAAAACCGGAAGCAAAGTAAAGATTATTCCAGTGCACGATATACAGTATTTGGAAGCCGATGATGATTTTGTAAAAATTGTTACAGCCGAAGGTACTTACTTGAAGAATAAAACCATGTCGTTTTACGAGCAGAGCCTCGATCCGCATCAATTTGTGCGTGTGCACCGGTCTTATATTTTGCACATCAGTCAAATCACCAAGATAGAACCGTATCAGAAAGAAACGCACCTGGCCGTGTTAAAAAATGGCCAGCAAATTCCTATCAGTAAAACCGGGTATGGTAAGCTTAAAGTTATTTTAGGAATTTAAATGGAGTTACGAAAAGCCTTATACAACCAATGTCAGGCTTATGCCGATGCCAGAATTAAGGCAGCCTACGAGGCGATAAAACAAGCCCAGGAAGCTGCCAATGCAGAAGAAAAGAGCAGTGCCGGAGATAAGTATGAAACCGGCAGGGCTATGGCTCATCTCGAAAAGGAAAAAGCAATGACCCAGTTGGTGGAAGGTAATAAGCTGAAAGAAACCCTAAACAAAGTAAACCTGGCTATCCCAACGGAAAAGGTAATGTTAGGGAGTGTGGTTATTACCGACAATGGAAACTATTACCTCGCCATTGGGGCTGGTAAATTGATACTAGATGATAAGGAGTTTCTGGCACTGTCCCCAACCTCGCCATTAGGGGCTCAGTTAATGGGTTGTATAGCTGGAAATAAAATAACTTTTCTGCGCAAATCCATTCTTATTCTGGCAGTTGAATAACCCAAATTTGACGGGTACATGTTACCTTTGCAGCAATGACAAAAGTGTGGATACAAGCCTTTCGGTTACGCACCTTGCCTCTTGCACTGGCTTGTATTGGTATGGCTGGTTTTCTGGCTGCCGCAGCCGGCAAGTTTAATCCATTGTTATTTGCCTTGTGTTGCCTTACCACAGTGCTGCTTCAGATTTTGTCGAACCTGGCCAACGATTACGGAGATTCGATTAATGGTGCCGACCACATCGGCCGTAAAGGCCCGCAACGGGCTGTGCAATCCGGTACTATAACGGCAAACCAAATGCGCAATGCAGTTATTTTATTTGCACTGCTTAGCCTTGTGTGCGGGTTGTTTTTGTTATGGACGGCTTTTGGTACCGATTGGCAAGCCCTGCTACTATTCTTGGGACTTGGATTATTAAGTATTGCTGCCGCTGTAGGCTATACCGTTGGAAAAAAACCATATGGTTACATTGGTTTGGGCGATATTTCAGTACTTATTTTCTTTGGAATAGTGGGAGTAATGGGCTCCTATTACCTCTTTACCCAGCACATAACCTGGCAAGAAATGCTACCTGCATTAAGTTGTGGTTTATTTTCTATTGCAGTACTTAATGTAAACAACATTCGCGATATAGAATCGGATAAAGCCGCTGGTAAATATTCCATTCCTGTGCGTATTGGAAAAGAAAAGGCAGTAACCTACCATTGGTTTTTATTGATAGCAGGCCTGGTAAGCGCTATTGGGTATACACTTTTAAATTATAATTCGCCCTGGCAATTTCTTTTTCTGGCAACTGTGCCCTTATTGGTTCGAAACGGAATAGCGGTAAGTAAGAAACCATCGCACCAACTTGATCCTTTTCTTAAACAAATGGCACTTTCGTCTCTAATTTTTGTTGTACTGTTTGGCTTAGGATTATTAATAGCGCTTGAATAACCATACAATTTAACCATCTTTAATCGTGGCAAAAGTTGAATTTAATATTACTTGTTCCCTATGCGATCATTTAAAAGACTCACTCTTTAACGGATTAGGTCCGGAAGACCTGAGCCGGATCAACAACAATAAGACTTGTGTTCAGTATAAAAAGGGTCAGAACATTTTTTACGAGGGTACCAGGCCCACCGGGTTGTATTGCATGAATGCCGGTAAAGTAAAAGTGTTTAAAAACAATGTACAGGGTAAAGAGTTTATAATCTATATAGCTAAGCCGGGCGACTTTCTGGGTTACCGGGCATTACTTAGCGAGGAGTTTTATCAGGCTACCGCAACCGTGCTGGAAGACGCCAAGATTTGTTTTATACCCAAAGAAAATTTTTTCGAGGTGCTGCAAAAGAACCCTACGTTTATGAAGCGTGTGGTTAAAGCCGTATGCCACGAAATGGGTACCATGGAAGAGAAGCTTGCAGAACTTGCACATAAATCGGTGCGCGAGCGGTTAGCTGCAAACTTATTGATGTTGAAAGAAACCTATGGTATGGAGGGCGAAGGAAGTTCCCTTATAGACCTGGCTCTTTCGCGCGAAGATCTGGCCAGTATTGTAGGTACTGCTACTGAAACTGTTATCCGCTTGTTATCCGAATTTAAATCGGATGGTTTGATAGCGTTTGAAGGAAAAAAAATTCGTGTAATAGACGCCAAAAAGCTGGCTAAACAAGCCGATCTTATTGTGGCTTGATGAAACCTGACAAAAATCATCTTTTATTTTGATGTCAATCATTAGCAGGAGGTAGGGTCTCTTTTACCTTTGGTTTAATTTAAACCACATGCTATATGAAACGTATCCTGGTTCCATGCGATTTTTCAGATCCGGCTATCCAAGCGTTTAAGCTAGCCAGTGAGATTGCCCGCAAAAGCGGAGGTGAGGTTATCGTGCTGAACGTAATTGAACTTCCGGTTATGAGCGATAGTGTGCTGATGCCCGCACTTTCGTTCGAAGAAGCTTTTATTAAAGACATGAAAGTTCATGCCGAAAAAAACTTTACAAAAATGAAAACCAAGTGGGCAAGCGATGTAAAGCTTACCACACTTATTGAATACGGAGGGGCAACATCTTCCATTCGTGATTTTGTTAAAGAAAATAAAATTGATCTGGTGGTAATGGGCACCCATGGAGCAAGCGGCATGAAGGAATTTTTTATTGGTTCCAATACCGAAAAAATTGTACGAACCAGCCCGGTTCCTGTAATCTCAGTAAAAGGAAACACAAAGCTATCATCAATAAAGAACATTGTATTTCCAAATACACTCGATCTGGATCAGGAAGAATTAACACTTAAGGTAAAAGCCCTGCAGAGTTTTTTTGGGGCAAGCCTGCATCTGTTGTATGTAAATACACCATCGCGCTTTAGGCGCGATATTGAAATTAAAAAGGAAATGAAAGCATTTGCCAAACGGTTTATGCTTAAAGATTACACGCTTACCATCTTCAACGATTTTACAGAAGAAGAAGGGTTGCAGAACTTTGTTGCCGAAACGAAAGCGGATTTAGTGGCTATGGCTACACACGGGCGCAGAGGTTTGAATCATTTAATGAGTGGCAGTATTGCTGAAGATGCTGTTAATCACTTGCAATGCCCAATCTGGACTTATAAAATTAGCTAACTACACAAAGCGTGAATAAGCAGATACTTTTTCCTGTCGATTTTAAGTCTGACATCCATCTGGCTGAGTATGCTCAGCTATTGTCGCATTTAGATAAGAAGAGCTTTGTTGGTTTTTTTCTGAATGATTTCTCGCGTTCTGGAAAGCTAAAGAACACAGAACAGGATAAAAATGCGTTGCAAACTAACCTAAAAGAAGAAGCGCGACAGCTTAGTCTTGATTTTGATTTTATTAAAAGTAATTCCAGCACAAATCTGCTTCTTAACCAAAGCCGGTTTGCCGATTTGATTATTATAAACCCGGTAAAGCAGGAAAATATATTGCAACTCAACCAAATCTTTCCTGATCATTTTTTTGATTCTATTGCCTGCCCGGTCTTCATGTCAGAAGATTTACTAACACCGTATCAGGAAATTCTGGTGTTGTTTGATTACGACCAATCCGGACTTGTAGCGCTAAAGTCCTTTTTGTCTTTTTTTGGTAAGGTAAGCAGCGAAAAAAAGTTAACTTTACTAACAGTAAGCCCGGACGATTCGCCCGAGATTCATCTGGAAAAATATCTGGTAAGCTACTTACAGAAATTTTTCAAAGACGTGGGTATTGTTCCGCTTAATAATCAAAACCTAGCCCAACAGGTTATGAGTCACGCCACTAAACTTACCCGACCCATATTGGTAATGGGTAGTACGGCTTTGGAGTTACTTAACGATCAGCAACTGGCTACGCAAGTGGCAGATCATCATATGTCAGTTTTTTATTCAAATACCTGATGGAAGTTGAGGTTAAGGAGAAAGTAAGCTGTTTTCACTGTGGCCAGACTTGCGAAGAAGAAGTCCTTCTCCTTGATGACAAATCGTTCTGCTGTTACGGCTGCAAAACCGTATTTGAAATTCTGAACGAAAACAACCTGTGCGAGTATTACACATTTGATAAAAACCCCGGTATAAATCTCAGGCATGTATCCGATGATACATTTGCTTATTTGGATGAAGTAACCATCCGGAAGGAATTACTGGAGTTTGACTCGCCAACGTTTGCCCGGGTAAGATTCTATGTGCCCAACATCCATTGTATCTCTTGTATCTGGCTGCTGGAGAACCTTCAGAAGCTGCAAACAGGGGTACTTAAATCGGAGGTTAATTTTTCAGGAAAAACGGTGCGGATTGATTTTAACCCTGCACACATTACACTTGGAAACCTAGCACAACTAGTAGCGTCTCTGGGATACGCGCCACGTATTAGTTTAAACAAAGAAACCAGACCGGTAGCGCCAGCATCGCAGCAATTGGTAATTAAACTGGCTATTGCCGGGTTTGCGTTTGGTAATATTATGTTGTTAAGTTTTCCTGAATACCTGGGGCTTAACGAAAGCGATGTGGCTTTGCAACGATTATTTTCGTGGTTAAACATTGCGTTGGCGTTGCCGGTAGCATTTTACAGTGGGCAGGAATATTTTACTAATGCCTGGAAAAGTTTTAAGCAACGCCAGATAAACATAGATGTACCTATTGCTGCAGGCTTACTTGCCTTGCTGGTGCGAAGTGTATTTGATATTGTTACTAACACCGGCCCCGGCTATCTCGATTCTCTGGCAGGCCTTGTTTTCTTTTTATTAATAGGGAGGTGGTTTCAAAGTAAAACATATGATAGTCTTGCATTCGATCGTGATTATAAATCTTACTTTCCATTAGCCATTCAACGGTTAACCCAAAACGAATGGCGATCGGTAATTGTGTATGAATTAGAACCCCGGGATATTATTCGTGTTCGTAATATGGAAATTATTCCGGCCGACTCTATTCTTAAGAGTGAGGTCGCCTACTTCGATTACAGTTTTGTTACGGGCGAATCAAAGCCGGTAAAAGTAACAAGAGGAGAGCTTGTGTTTGCAGGAGGGAAGCTAATCGGGCAACCGGTAGAGCTTATTGTACAAAAGAAAACAGCACAAAGCCAGCTTACCAGTTTGTGGAACGAATCTGCATTTCAGAAACCCAATGAAAGCAGATATAAAAAAATACTGGATCGTGTGGCGCGCAGGTTTACCTGGATTGTATTGCTGTTAGCCCTTGGCACCGGAGTATTCTGGTATTTTTACGATGCTTCGCAAATGTGGCTTGTTCTTACATCGGTACTTATGGTGGCCTGCCCATGCGCACTAGCCCTTACTACTCCGTTTACATATGGAAACATGCTACGTGTATTTGGCAGGCATGGCTTCTATCTTAAAAATGCCGATATAATTGAAAAGATGGCATCTATTAATGCTATCGTATTTGATAAAACCGGAACTGTTACACATGGTGCTTCTGCAGTTACATTCAAAGGGGTGCTATCTACACAAGAAGCGGGCTGGATTAAATTAATTGCGTCCACCTCAACGCATCCGCTAAGTACTTTAATTGCAGAGCATGTGGTAGAAAAATCGGATGCGGTAGTTACTGATTTAAAAGAAATTCCCGGTAAGGGAATACAAGCCGTTGTGGCAGGTAAGTGTATTCGGTTAGGGTCGGCTGTTTTTGCTGGTTATATAACGGGTGGAGAAATCACCTCACGGGTTTTTGTTTCAATAGATGGATTAGTGCGTGGCTTCTATGAGATTGAGACCTCAATACGGCCCGAAACCAGAAATCTGGTGGCCCGGTTGGGGTCAATGGTTAAAGCATTGTTGTCTGGCGATCAACCGATGGAAGAAACCCGAATGCGTACGGTGTTTCCAACAGGGATTAAGTTATTGTTTAACCAATCACCACACGATAAGCTAAATTATATTTCTGACCTGCAGAAGCAAAACCATAACGTGATGATGATAGGAGATGGGCTAAACGATGCGGGGGCACTGCAGCAAAGTGATGTGGGGGTAGCCGTTACGGACGATACAGGGGTATTTACACCGGCCAGCGATGGTATTCTGGCTGGCCCTATGTTGGGTAAATTAGATTCGTTTCTGCGTTTAGCCAGAAAATCTACGGTTATTTTAAAAACCGGTTTTGTAATTTCATTTTTTTATAATGCTGTGGCAATTAGTGTAGCGATGAGCGGGTTTCTTACCCCGTTAATTGCCGCTGTTCTTATGCCCATTAGCAGTATTAGTGTAGTGGGTTTTAGTTCATTAGCTGTTACCTGGGTAGCACGAAGAGAGTTTAAAACAAGGCTGTAAAAAATGCTTATAATAGTTCTGCTTATTTCAATTTCGCTTACAATAGCCATTGTGTTTTTGATAGCCTTTATTTGGGGCATGCGCAACGGGCAGTTTGATGATACTTATGGCCCCTCTGTAAGAATGTTGTTTGAAGATAAAAAGAAAAAGGAGATGCCAGTTAAGAAAGATGCCTAACTTTCAGACGTGGAAGTACTTTGGTTTATTTTAGGCGGACTGTTAATTCTGATTGGTATTGCAGGATGTTTTTTGCCAGTATTGCCCGGGCCTCCTCTGGCTTTCATAGGTCTTTGGATTCAGCAACTCAAAGAACCTAATCCGTTTACTTCAAAATTTCTTTGGATCTGGTTGGGAATAACTTTGCTTGTTACAGTAATTGACTATTGGGCCCCTGTTTATGCAACCAAACGATTTGGTGGTAGTAAAGCCGGTATTTGGGGTTGTATGATTGGGTTGTTGCTTGGTTTTTGGATGGGACCGTTTGGGATAATAATTGGGCCCCTGGCCGGTGCATTTATTGGCGAGATAATGAACAATAAAGATTCGGCTCAGGCCATACGGGCTGCGTTTGGTTCCTTTATAGGATTTTTACTTAGCACTCTTCTTAAACTGATTGTGTGCGTAATTATGTTTTGGTATTGGGTAGTGAGTTGGTAAACGGTTTAGCTTCGAAGGTTAAACAGAAAAAAAACGAGGCTGTCTCAAAAGTCGTTCTGTCATCGCGGATTTGTTCCGCGATCTCGATTTCGTGGTACTAAACGAGATTCCGGCACAAGGCCGGAATGACATTCCAATCTTAATTTGACTTTTGAGACACCTCGTTTTGATAAAAACCAAAATGATTTATTGCTGCCCAATCATCATAAAAGGTGCCCAATAATAAGGTTCAGGATATTCAACGCGTAGTTCTTTCTTGGCATCAATAAAACTCTGGCGCATATTATTGGTGGTTAACCATTTTCTATAAAAGTTAATAATCAGTTTTTGGGTAGCTTCATCATCTACTTTGAACATACTCATAATAAGTACTTTTGCTCCGGCAACCAGAAAGGCTCTTTGCAACCCGTATACTCCTTCACCGTTCTCTATCTTACCCAATCCCGTTTCGCAGGCACTTAACACTACCAGGTCGGTTTGGTCCAGGTTCAAACTCATGGCTTCAGCAGCAGTAAGAATTCCATCGGCAATGTTGTAGTTGTATTTGGTTTCATTAAAAATATCACCTGCCCCTGAAAACAGAAGGCCTGTTTTTAACAAAGGGTTTTCGGCCATAGCGGCTTCACTTTCGGTTAATTCTTCCATTTCACTCTTTTCTATTGTAGGAGTGTAAAATCCATGTGTGGCAAAGTGAAGTATCTTAGGGCTGGTAACTTCTTTTACTTTACCCTCACTGGCAAAATTTTCAACATACTCATCTGTTGCCCAGCTTCTTTGTTTGAGTAAACCCTGCAATTGCTCTACTTCGCGTTCGGTACCAGGCAATGAAGCCCAGTTGCCAGTTGAAGCGGTTAGGTAAAATTTTGGATTACCAAACATGGTAGCGGTATTGCCGGCCGAAACTGCTTTTGATCTAGTTTTATTTAGAAATAAATCTTTGGTATTGCTAACCAGTACAATGTTTGTGTTGTCAATTATATACTTGCCATCCGGTGTGGGTATGGCTTCAAGATTAATCTGGTTGTATACACCATCGGCCGACAGGTAAATGGTAGTGGCTGTACCAATTCCTTTATGAATAGGTTCCCAAAAAACTCTGTAAGAGTGCTTATCTTCTATTTTACCAATAATTGAGTTTCGGTAATTGCTGAAATAACGCTTTTCCAGAAAATTGCCCTGCGGCAGAATAATGGCTTTCGGTCTGGCATTATCATTTTTTATGTAGAGTGCCACATACACTACCGAGTCGGTAAAGGTATGGTTGAAATGACGGTAACGAACCATTTCTATAGCAACCTCATTCTTATTGATAACTTTTTGAACATCACCGTACTTGATTTTTTTGTTATCAAAACTTTGACTGAATAATTCAGACTTCTGGCTGATTTCACGTTCCAGTTTTTCAGCTTCAGCAGTCATTAGATTAATGTCGTACCCGTTATTAACAAGTTGTTGTGTGCTCATGGAAAGAGCATTGGTAAGTTCCTCTTTCTTTTCAATCCACAGATTATAGGTTGTTTTAAGGGCTTCGTCAGTACTATTTAAAATCCGTTCGCGGATTTTAATGCTGGTGCTTAGCAAAAGTGCTTTGGTTAACAATTGGTAATCGTACACTTTGCCAGCCAGGTCTTTAAAATCTTCCAGTTGACTAAATGCAAGCGTATTGTAAAATTCAAAATCCCCTTTAATGGTATTCCAATATTTGGCCTTTTCGCGTTCACTTAAAGCAGGGAAAATCTGTTTGATGTAGGCCTCGTAATTATTTAAGGCTTCTTCGATGTTTGCTTTTGCACGTTTGTAGTTTTTCTCCATGTAATACACTTTGGCCTGTTTGGAGAGAATCTTTACATACTCAGGGTGTGTTTTACTAAAGTAGTCTTCATATATTTTTTTAGCCTGCACATAAAACTCCTCTGCACGTTTATAATTTTTAGTGGCATAATAGACATCGCCTGTTAAGGTGTAAATATTGGCCGCGTTGATATTGGTTTTAGTTCCGGTTTTAGCGCGCCATATTGCTTCAGCCTGGGTAAGTACACTAAATGCTTCGGGGTATTTCTTTTGTGAAATATAAAGGGAGGCAACGTTTTTCAGAATATCGGCATATTGTGGGTTTTGATTTCCGAGTTTAGCCCCCATTATATCGCGGGCCTCAAAGAGTAGTTTTTCAATTTCAGCGGGTTTATCTCCCTTATGAAATTTAGTCATACCCAATAGCGAAAGTGCTTTGGCTACTTCAATATGATTTCGGCCAAACTGCTTTTGTAAACTCACTAATACTTTTTGAAGCATACGTTCAGCATTTTCGTAATCGCCAATAGCATAATCTATATCGGCTAATAATTTTTGAGTGGGGGCTGTTTTGGTAGAAATGTCTCCGTATACAGTGGTTGCGATTTTATTAACACGTTCGGCAACTTTTTCTGCTTCTGTATAATCACCTTTTGCAAGCATTAATCGTCCTTTATCTACCAGGGGGTCGATCAAACGCACCGAATTAGTACCATACAATTTTTCAGACTCATTAATAAGGTCGTTTAAAATCCCTTCTGTTTGGGAGTATCGGCCAAGTTGAATAAGAAGGGATGATAACTCCCGGGCTGTATTCAATTCGTCCAGACCAATTAGTTTATCTGCTTTTCGTATTATTTTTCTGGATCGATCCAGATTGGATTCAGCCTCATCAAATAACCCTTTAATTCCAAAAAGAGTGGCCTGGGTTTCAATAGCCTGAACCATTTCGGTTTTCTTATCATCATTTTTTTTGAGTTTCAATACAGCGATACTCTTATCCAGGTTTTCATCTGCTTTTTCATATTGGCCTAACTTGATTTGAAGCCTTGCAATTTTGGTTAGTTCGTCAGCAAACTCATAGTCTTCATTGTCAAATTTTCGTTGGGCTACATATCCGGCTTTTTGAAGAACCTGGTCAGCATCCGAATACCGGTCAATCAACTCGTACAATACGGCCATGTGATTGAGAATATCCAGGTGGTCTTTATGCCAGGAGTCTATTTCCTTAGAAACTATTTTTACATAACTATCATCATATATTTTTGAAGCCTCGCTAAACTTATTCGTGTTATCAATATAAAAGTTTGCAAGGTGCAACCTTGCGAGATGTGTTTCCGGGGCATCGGCACCAAACAGATCTGATTTAATTTCGATGATATCGTTCAGGTATTTCTCTGCATTGCCATAATTTTTCTTATACAAGGCAAGGCCATAAAGAAATTCAATAACATTGGCTGTAACTATGCTATTGCGGGGTAATGAAACAGTATTTGCAATCAGTGTATTAGCCTGAGTTTCCAGATTTTTGGTGCGATCTTTATCAAGCCGGGCATCAAACTCAACAGCTTTTAATCTTACATTATATATACTTTTTGAGTCATAATTTTTGGCAATCATTTTTTCGTACTCCAGTTTCGCATTTAGGTATTTGGCTGAACTGCCACTCTTCTGCAATTCGCGTAAATAGTTTTCGTAAATGGAAACAGCAAGATAATGAGCGGGATTATGCTTGTTCTTAATATTGTTTAATGTGTTGCCAAAGTCAACTCCTTTGGGCAGGTCGCCATCATGGCCATGCATCAAATAATGATTGGCTATTATAAATTGGTTGCGTACGTATTCAAGGTTAGCCTGGCCCAGATTTTTCCTTAACCATAGAGTATTCAAATCTAAAATACTATCGGCAGAATTTTTTTTACCCATAGAGCTAAGCGACCACCCCAGCAGCGATCTTAAGTATCCATATTTCTCATACCGCTCTGTAAGTTCTTCATCTGTTAACCTCCTGCTTTTAAGGTTGCCTTTACTATCTACAGACGTTTCTTGCTTTACAGCTCTGCCCGCATAAAAGCGTTCAAGCTCCATCAAAAGTTCAATGGCGCCAGAATAATATCCTTGCCCGGTTAGTGTTTCGGCCAATGCCAGTTCATACCTGCCTTTGGTTATGTCTTTCATAAATTCACCACCCTCAAGTACTTGCTTGGCCTGGTTAAGGTATTCGCGTGCTATTCTAAAAGATCCGTTCATGTTATGAAGTTCTGCGGCTTCAACCAGGATTAATCCGTACGTTTGACTGTTTTCGAGATTAATAGCTTTGCTGCTGGAAACGGCTTGCTCCAGATTGGTTTCAAATTCTTTTATGTAGCCTGATGCAAGGTTGTATTTGGCCAACCGCATATAGTAAATGGGCGTGTACGCGTTTTGTTGCCCCAGTTTTTTAAAGGCTTTTCTTTTAAATTTATTCAAACCTGAAATAGCTTTGCTGTAGTTACCCGTTATATAAGGGTCTTCTGCCTTCTTTAGAAGTTTATCGTATTTAGCTTGTGCCACAACCAGTGCGGGGCTTATCCATAAAAGCAAAATCACCAGTTTTCCCGTTAATCGTATCATTTGATTTTTCTGTTTACGTACGTTTTAGATTGCCATCCCACAATAAGGGGAGTTTAATCGCTGATTGAATTTTATTGGAAATTAAAATTACAAATTCTTTTGGCTGTTACCAGATAAAATTACCCCCATAATTGTGGAGATTATTTTGAATAGCCCGATAATAAAGTATCCAGAATTTGCCGGGCAGATTCTGCTACCGGTGTACCCGGCCCGAATATGCCAGCCACCCCTGCTTTTTTCAGAAAATCATAATCGCCAGGCGGAATTACACCTCCTGCTACCACGTAAATATCTGGCCTGCCCAAATCGGCCAATGCCTTGATTAATTGCGGTACTAAAGTTTTATGACCAGCGGCCAGACTACTGGCACCAATAACATGCACATCGTTTTCTGTAGCTTGTTTTGCAACTTCTTCCGGAGTTTGAAACAAAGGCCCGATGTCAACATCAAAACCCAGATCGGCAAAACCAGTAGCAATAACTTTGGCGCCACGATCGTGCCCATCCTGGCCCATCTTTGCAATTAATATACGTGGTCTGCGGCCGTCCAATTCTGCAAAACGATCAGAGAGTTTTCTAACGTCAGCTATTATTTTTTGATCTTTCATTGCACTTGAATAAACACCAGAAACAGCCTGCACACTTGCCGTATACCGACCAAACGATTTTTCCATAGTTTGCGAAATTTCGCCCAGCGTAGCACGATACCGGGCTGCTATTATGGCAAGTTCAAGTAAATTTCCCTGGCCTGAAATTGCTGCCTGTTGCAAATTATTCAAAGCGGTATTAACTTTTTCATTGTCGCGCAAGGCTTTTAATTGCTGCAGGCTGTCAATTTGCTCTTGCCTTACCACGGTATTATCAACCTCCAGAATTTCAAAGTCGGGCAAGCTATCGGTTTGAAACCGGTTAACGCCTACAATTATTTCTTCGGCCGAATCGATACGGGCTTGCCGTGCGGCAGCGGCTTCTTCAATACGCAATTTTGGAATTCCACTTTCAATAGCACGAGTCATGCCTCCAAGCGCTTCAACTTCTTCTATCAATTGTCCTGCAGATTGGATAAGGTGTTCGGTCAGATACTCGACATAGTACGAGCCACCCAAGGGGTCTACAACATGTGTAATACCGGTTTCATTTTGCAAAAACAATTGTGTGTTGCGTGCAATGCGGGCTGAAAAATCGGTTGGCAATGCAATGGCCTCATCCAGTGAATTAGTATGTAAAGATTGCGTACCACCCAATACGGCTGCTAATGCTTCGATGGTGGTGCGGGTTACATTGTTGTATGGATCTTGTGCCGTTAAACTCCACCCCGAAGTTTGGCAATGTGTGCGCAGGGCCATCGACTTGGGGTTTTGCGGATTGAATTGCTTTACAATTTTAGACCACAATGCGCGCGCAGCACGCATCTTTGCAACCTCCATAAAAAAATTCATACCAATTCCCCAGAAGAATGAAAGCCGGGGAGCAAAATCGTCAATAGCAATTCCGGCCTTTAAGCCTGCCCGTATATATTCTAATCCATCGGCTAATGTGTAAGCAAGTTCGAGGTGAGCCGGAGCCCCTGCTTCATGCATGTGATAACCGCTAATGCTAATACTATTGAATTTGGGCATAGCGCGTGAGCAATACGAAAATATATCGGCCACAATACGCATAGAAGCAGCTGGTGGGTAGATGTACGTATTGCGAACCATAAATTCTTTCAGAATATCGTTCTGAATGGTTCCGGTAAGTTGATGTGGCTTAACACCTTGTTCTTCGGCTGCAACAATGTAGAATGCCATAATTGGAATTACAGCTCCGTTCATTGTCATACTTACCGACATTCTATCGAGCGGAATTTGATCGAATAGTGTTTTCATATCTAACACCGAATCGATTGCTACACCCGCTTTACCTACATCGCCTGCTACCCGCGGATGATCGGAATCATAACCGCGATGCGTGGCAAGATCAAACGCAACGGAAAGTCCCTTTTGGCCTGCAGCAAGATTACGCCTGTAAAAGGCATTGGATTCTTTGGCTGTAGAAAAACCTGCGTACTGCCTGATCGTCCACGGGCGTACCGTATACATGGTGGCGTACGGTCCACGTAAAAAAGGGGGCAAACCAGCATCAAATTGCAGCCATTGGTTAGTTTCAATATCAGCAGCCGTATAGGCTGGTTTGATTTGAATTTTTTCTGGCGATGTCCAGTCAGGAACTGCCGTACCCATAACGTTGGTTGCACTCAATTTTATTTTGGAAAAATCAGGTTTCATGCCTGTACACGGGTTAGAAATTTAAGCCATGCTTTTTCTGATAGCTGTTGAATCAAAGAATCGAGGTAATAGGAGCCTGCTGTAGGATCAGCTACTTTAGAAAGATGAGATTCTTCGCGCAATACCTCCGAAACAAGCCTGCTTGCGCGATTGCCCGGTTCTTCATCGCTTTCGGGTTGAACCGATAAGTACCGGCAACCCCCGGCAATGGCGGCAAGAGCAGTTGTTGTAGATTTTATCAGGTTGCCATGCGGTTGAAACGTTTCTTTACTCCAGGCAATGGAAACAGCATGAATGGGCGTATCTGTGCCTACTACCGCATACGCTTCCAAAACTGTGTTCCACAGTTTTTTTAATGTTTTCAATTTTGCAATGGAAAGAAAAAAATCAACATCTACCTGAATATGAAAAGCAATTTGGGAGGCAATGGCATCGGGCGTAAGTCCTTTATCTGTAAACACATCAAGAATGGTAACACCATTTTCAAGTGCCTGCACCAATTCATCAACAGGATTTTCGGTTGGAGTAATGCAGATGCCACACGTTTGAAATGTGGTTGACGTGCCAATTAGATTTTGCTTAAAAATTGGTGGCTGACGATAAAAAAGACATCCCGTGAGGGTTTGCGTATAAGGTGATTTTAAAAATCGTTCGGCTTCGGACTCGTACCCTGTTTCTATCAGGAATGAAACAGCGCAATGGCTTACGCCAATGTTTGTAAGCAGGGCTTCATAGTTTATTTCGTTTCGGTCAATTACAAATAGAATTCCATCGGCACCGGTACTCAGATAATACAAGGCCCTGATATTGGCTTTTTTTTCGTCTATAACTTTAATAGCAGGCATATTTTGCCAGGTGCGAGGCCCATATATTTTAGAATCAGAAACCGGTAGCGAAAAATCAGACTGATTTTTATCATGTTTTTTGTAGTACGGTTCAATAACCAATTCCCCTTTAAAAACCTGCAATTTTCCTATTGAATTGGCACTACCCAGTTCTTGTTGGGCTGCTTCTGCCCATTCCTGTGCACCGGGTGTTCGAAATTGAATTTCTGAATTATCTTGTTGTATAGGCTTAACCATTGAATCTGATTGAAATTCAAGGTTTCAAGTTGAGGTATAGTTGTGAGTAAAACAATTTTTTTGTCAATTTCAAGAGTGTAACTCCTTAAAATTTATCTTGAAAAAGGCAAGATGGATTTTATTTTTTGTTCTTTATTTTTTTTACACCTTTGTCTCCCTTCCTTAGAAAAAATAAGGAAATTCATTCAAACCGCTAGCTAATAAATGGTAGTTGATTCTATAACTGTTTGGAGTGATTGTCTCGAGATAATTCGTCAGGAAGTGGACGAACAAAATTTCAACACCTGGTTTAAACCTATTAACCCGGTGCGCACAACCGATGATGTGCTAACCATTCAGGTGCCTTCTCAGTTTTTTTACGAATGGCTTGAAGAACACTACGTGCCGGTATTAAAGAAAGCTATCCACCAGGTATTAGGCCCTAACGGTCGCCTGGAGTATTCTGTAGTGGTAGATAGCGGTAATCAACAAAACCCTCCTGTATTTGTTAACTATCCTAATGGTAATGGAGTAAAACGTAACGGAATGCAAACCTCCAACGGAATGCATGAAGATTATTCGCCCTTTTCCTTTAAGGCACTTAACCCACAAACCGTTAATTCCAGATTAAATCCTGCATACTCTTTTCTGAATTTTGTTGAAGGGGATTGCAATCGTCTGGCGCGTTCGGCAGGAGTTGCTGTTGCCAAAAAACCCGGAACCACTTCGTTTAATCCTCTCATGCTTTACGGAGGAGTGGGTGTGGGTAAAACACACCTGGTTCAGGCTATTGGAAATGAAATAAAGAAAAACCTGCCTGATAAAATTGTACTGTATGTAGATCAAAATGATTTCACAAACCAGTTTTTGAATGCACTTCAGAATCATAAAATTCAGGAATTTCAGAATTACTACCTGCAGGTAGATTTACTGATTCTGGATGACGTGCAGTTTTTGGCTGGCCGCGAAAAAACACAAGAAATGTTTTTTCACATTTTTAACCAATTACATCAATCGGGTAAACAGATAATAATGACGAGCGATTGCCCGCCCCGCGATCTGAAAGGATTTCAGGAGCGTTTGCTTTCGCGATTTAAGTGGGGCCTTACAGCCGATTTGCAAGAACCAGACTTTGAAACCAAGCTGGCCATTATTCATAACAAAATGCAATCGGATGGAATTGAAATTCCTACTGAAGTAGCCGAATACCTGGCGTATAGCGTAGATACCAACCTGCGCGATATGGAAGGTGTACTGAACTCGTTATTGTTTCATGCCACACTGCTTAAAAAAGATATTGATCTTGAATTGGCAAAAGAAGTTCTTAAAAACATTGTAAAAGAAATCCAATCGGATGTAAGCGTGGATTACATTCAGAAAACCGTAGCCGATTATTTTAAAGTAAGCTTAGACCAGATGAAGAGCAAGGTGAAGAAGCGCGAAATTGTAATACCGCGTCAGGTAGCCATGTACTTCTGCAAACGTTACACACAGTTAACACTTGCTTTAATTGGTGGAAACTTTGGTGGTCGCGATCACAGCACGGTTATTCATGCCCTCGAATCGGTTGAGGATATGATGAAGACAGATGTGAATTTCAAAAACAGTGTTGAAGACCTCACCAAGAAATTTAAACAACGTATGACGGCCTGAGTTCTATTGTAAATAGAATTGCAACTGTACTTGTTGTTTAGAGCCGTTTAATCCGTAAAGGTACACTCGCCCCTTATAGTTAGTAAAGAACTCGCTAACGTCTTGCGGATTTTTTACCTGCCTGCGGTTAATCTGCATGATTGTATAATTCTCGGGTATTTGAAGGCGCTTAAACAGGCCTTCTGTAATATTAAAGACTTTAACTCCATAATCTACAGCTTCCAGGCTGGCCCCTAACGTGGCATCCGTATAGATAACCCGTTTAATTACGTTCGTGTCTCCATTCTTATTCAGTAAAGTAAGAGTTGTTGTGTTAGGTTTATTATTCCGTACGTAGGTAATATTAATTTTATCTCCCGGATAACGGTAAGCTAATTCTTCTTCAAAGGCGCTTTCACTGTTAATCTCAACGTTGTTGATTTTTGTAATCACATCGCCCTCTTGTAACCCTGCGGCAACAGCTGCACCGGTACGTTCTACCTTGCCAACAATTACGCCTTTATACTCTTTCACATTTTCACTCAACCCGAATTTATGGGCGTTGCTGTAATCGTGTTCTACTACATTGCCGCCAAAAATGGCTTTTTGAGGTGTGCCATATTTAATCAGATCTTCCACCGATTTTTTTACAATATCAATTGGCACAGCAAAGGCATAACCTGTATACGATCCTGTGCGCGAAAGAATGGCTGTGTTAATACCCACCAACTCTCCGTTTTTATTCACCAGTGCTCCACCACTATTGCCCGGGTTAATGGCAGCATCGGTTTGAATGAATGATTCAATTGGAAAACGATCATCCACAATATTAATCTTGCGCCCTTTGGCACTTACTACACCCACCGTAACCGTAGAAGAAAGAGAGAATGGATTACCCACGGCAATTACCCATTCGCCAACCAAAAGGTTTTTGGAGCTGCCTAATGTAATAGCCGGCAGGTTGCTTTCTTTTATTTTTAATACAGCCAGATCTGTAGATGGATCGGTGCCAATCAATTCAGCTTCATATTGTTTTTTGTTATACAAAACCTGAATTTTTTCAGCCGACTCAATAACATGGTTGTTGGTAACAATGTAGCCATCGGCTGAAAAGATAACCCCCGAGCCACTGCTTACCTGGGTTTGAGGCCCACTGCTGCCAAAGAACCAATCCCATGAGTTATAAGAACGTCCTTGCGAAATACTGTTAATATAAACTACACTGGGAGTTGCTTTTGTGGCCGCATAACTAAAATCAACACCTTCGGCTGTATTTATTGATTCGGTTGGTTGAACAATGTTAGGCCTGTAGGTTTCGGCAGGAGTATAATTGCTTACCTGAAATTGGTTCTGATGTTGTTCGCGTGTAATCTTTTCCTGCTGGTAAGAGAAAAGTACGTAGGCGCCAGCCAGTCCCGAAATAAAACCAATTGCAATCGTCTTTAATGTGTTCATAAACCGGTTTTTTAAATCCAACGAAACAAATTGTGAGATGTTTCTTAACGGAGTAAAGTTGAGAAGTGTTAAAACAAAAATTATCCCAATTAAAAAACCGGAAGGTTTGTCAGTTGTTTGAACCTGTAGCGGATAAACGTATTTTTGCAGTCTATGGGTATTCGTTCAGTGCTCGCCAGGCCGTTTGCAAATTACATTGCCGGCCAAACCAGAAAATGGGCTTCAAAACCAGGTTATTATCAGATACAAACCCTCGAACAACTGATTTTTGCAGCGCAACCAACCCAATTTGGACGAAATCATGGTTTTGGGGCCATTAAAACACATAGCGACTTTAAAAAGCAGGTGCCCATTCGCGACTATGAGGATATGAAGCCCTATATCGAAAAGGTATTAATAGGCGAACCCGATGTATTATGGCCGGGAAAGCCGGCATATTTTGCCAAAACTTCGGGTACTACTTCGGGTACAAAGTATATTCCTATTTCAAAAGAATCAGCACCCACACATTTTACCAGCGCCCGTAATGCAACATTGAGTTATGTACATGAAACCGGCAAGTCGGCCTTTCTGGATGGTAATCTCATTTTTCTTTCCGGTAGTCCTGAGTTAGATGAGATTGCAGGTGTAAAAACAGGCCGGTTGTCAGGCATTAGCAATCATATGGTGCCGGGTTTTTTACGCACCAATCAAAAGCCCAGTTATAACACTAATTGTATTGAAGACTGGGAAGAAAAACTGGAGAAAATAATTGATGAAACGCTTCGTGCAAATATGACATTGATCTCGGGCATACCACCCTGGGTACAGATGTATTTCGATCGTATTGTAGCCCGAACAGGTAAAAAAATTAAAGATGTATTCCCCAATTTTTCGGTGTTTGTATATGGCGGTGTAAACTTTGAACCGTATAAGGCAAAGTTGTTCGATACAATCGGAAAAAAAATTGATTCGATAGAAACCTATCCGGCATCGGAAGGATTTATTGCCTACCAGGATTCGCAACACACAGAAGGTATGCTCATGCTGCTGAACAACGGTATTTTTTATGAATTTATTCCAGCCGAAGAATACTTTAACGAAAATCCAACACGGCTTTCAATTGAAGAAGTTGAACTGGGTAAAAACTATGCGTTGATCATTAACAGCAACGCAGGCTTGTGGGGGTATTCTATTGGCGATATGGTGAAGTTTGTTTCAAAAGATCCATATCGTATTGTTGTTTCAGGAAGAATCAAACATTTTATTTCTGCTTTTGGCGAACACGTGATTGGTGAGGAAGTTGAGAAGGCCATGAAGTTTACTGTGGAGAAATTTCCGGAAGTAGAATTGGTTGAATTTACTGTTGCTCCCAATGTGGCACCAACTGAAGGCATGCCGCACCACGAGTGGCTGATTGAATTTGCCAACTCACCAAACGATACTGAGGCATTTGCATTAGAGTTAGATAACCAGTTGCGCAGCTTAAATGTGTATTACGATGATTTGATAGAGGGAAATATTTTGCGCACACTTAAAATTACCGCACTGAAGCGGAATTCATTTATTGAGTATATGAAATCGCAAGGCAAACTAGGCGGCCAAAATAAAGTACCCAGATTGAGTAATGATAGGAAAATAGCCGATGAGATTGGTAAATTTACCGTATGATCACGAGCAGTCAAAAACAGATCATCATTGACCATTTAAAACCTCTTCGTCCTTTTCGAATTGGTGTATTTGGTTCTTATGCCCGTAGCGAAAATAAATTGGATAGTGATCTTGACATCTTGATATCGCTGGATTATTCGTTAAAGCCATCATTACTTGATTTGGTTGGAATTGAACAAAATCTAACTGAGGCTTTAGGTATTCAGGTTGACCTGGTTACGGAGAAATCCCTGCACCCCTATATCAAACCTTTTATAGATAAAGATTTGAAAATAATTTTTGAATGAAAGATCCGCTTATACTGGTCAGGCATATACTTGATGCAATTGCTAAAATTGAGGGGTACACAAAGGAGTTCAACCAATCAGATTTTGAGGAGAATTTCCTGGTTCAGGATGCTGTGATAAGAAATATTATTTTGATTGGTGAGGCTGCAAAGAACGTTCCTGATGACTTCAAGAAGAAATTCACCCACATTGAGTGGAAACAAATTGTAGGGATGCGGAACAAGGTAGTGCATGAGTACTTTGTTATTGATGTTGAGACAGTTTGGAATGTTATACAACGTGATCTGCCGGAATTAAAGCAAGCTTTCTCTAAACTATTGAATTAATAAACAGGTTGTCTTCAAAGAAACGTATAGCAATCCTCGGTTCTACCGGCTCCATCGGCACACAAGCGCTGGAAGTAATAGCAGCACACCCCGATGTGTTTGAAGTGGAGGTGCTTACGGCTCAGCGTAATGCAGATTTATTGATTGAACAATCACGAAAGTTCAAGCCCAATGCGGTAGTTATTGTTGATGATACACAATACGAAAAAGTAAAATCAGTCTTGCTGCCATTAGATATTAAAGTATTTACTGGTGAAAATGCCCTTGCATCGGTGGTACAAATGGAATCCATCGACCTGGTGCTAACGGCATTGGTAGGGTATTCGGGACTAAAACCAACCATCAAAGCAATTGAAGCAGGAAAGAACATAGCATTAGCTAACAAAGAGACACTTGTAGTAGCCGGAGAATTAATCACCTCGCTTGCGCGCGAAAAAGGAGTAAACATTTACCCGGTAGATTCTGAACACTCAGCTATCTTTCAATGTATGGTGGGCGAGTTCCATAATCCAATAGAAAAAATAATTTTAACGGCATCAGGTGGGCCGTTTCGCGGCAAGAAGAAAAACGAGTTGATTCAGGTAACCAAGGCGCAAGCACTTAAACATCCCAACTGGACAATGGGTGCTAAAGTGACCATAGATTCGGCCACGCTTATGAACAAAGGCCTTGAGGTGATTGAAGCAAAATGGCTCTTTGGTCTCAACCCCGAACAAGTGGAGGTAGTGGTACATCCGCAATCTATTATTCATTCTTTGGTGCAGTTTGAAGACGGCTCTATAAAAGCGCAACTCGGTTTGCCCGATATGCGTTTACCTATTCAATTTGCTTTATCCTACCCAAACAGACTAAAAAGCGAGTTTCCAAGGTTTGATTTCGCACAGTATCCTGCCTTAACCTTCGAAAAGCCCGATACCGAAACTTTTCGTAATCTTGCACTCGCATTTGAAGCGTTGAACAGGGGAGGAAATATGCCTTGTGTATTGAATGCGGCCAATGAAATAGCGGTGCAGGAATTTTTAATGGATAAGATAGGATTTTTGCAAATGTCGGATGTGGTGGAACAATGTTTGAGTAAAATGGATTATATCGCCAGCCCTGCTTTTGAGGACTATGTGAATACGGATAAAGAAACAAGAATTAAAGCTAAAGAACTGATTAACTGATGGAAGGATTAATTATGACGGCCCAGCTGTTGCTGAGCCTTTCAATTTTGATTGCAGTGCACGAGTGGGGTCACTATATAGCAGCCCGTATGTTTAACATTCGGGTAGAGAAGTTTTATCTCTTTTTCGACTTCCTGTTTCCCATGGCCCATGTGCTTAATTTTTCCCTGGTGAAATACAAGAAGGGTGATACAGAATTTGGTATTGGATGGTTTCCGCTGGGTGGCTATGTAAAAATTGCCGGTATGGTAGATGAAAGCATGGACAAGGAGCAGATGAAAGCCGAGCCGCAGCCGTGGGAGTTTCGAGCGAAGCCAGCCTGGCAACGTCTTATTGTAATGATGGGCGGTATTATTGTGAACGTAATAGTAGGTATTCTGATTTTTATTGGCCTTACCTACGCTTATGGCGATCGGTACATTCTCAATGATTATGTGAATGAACATGGAGGTGTGCAGGCATTAGAACTTGCCCAGCAAATTGGTATTCAAACAGGCGATAAGATTATCAAAATCAATGGTAAACCATTTGAATATTTTGATGATGTAGCCAAGCCGGGCGTATTGCTTTCAGAAAACTCGTCTTATACCGTTTTGCGTGGCGATAAAGAAATTGAAATTCCAATTCCCAATAACTTTATTGAACGGAAGGAAGCCGTAGCTATGTTTTTAATTCCACGCAGGTTGCCTGTAGTAGATGATGTAATGAAAGGAACCATAGCCGACCGTATTGGTTTGCAAAAAGGAGATTTGATTGTGGCTATCCAGAACCAACCTATTACTTACCACGATGAATTGAAAGCCATTACTCAGGATTTTAAAGGCGATTCGCTTCAATTTTCTGTTAAACGGGGTGAGCAGGTTTTATCCTATACCGAGTACTTCAAAGAACAACCCGGTATTGGTTTTTATGTACCAAATGAAATTGTACCTGCTGAAGGCGAGCGCCAGGTAACCTATTCTTTTGGAGAATCTATTGCGCAAGGTCCGGGGCGGGCTTTTGGGGTAATTGTTGTTCAATTACAAGCGTTCAAGAAAATTTTCTCAGGTCAACTTTCATTCCGGAAATCATTATCGGGCCCGGTAGGCATGGCTAAAGCCTATGGTGGCACCTGGGATTGGTATAACTTCTGGCGCATGACGGGCTTACTTTCTATGGTGCTGGCCTTTATGAATTTCTTACCTATTCCGGCATTAGATGGCGGCTATGTAATGTTCTTGCTTTACGAGATGGTAAGTGGCCGCGAACCTTCTGAGAAGTTTTTTGAGAACGCCATCAAGGTGGGCATGGCCATTCTTCTTGTGCTGATGGTGTTCGTGTTCTATAACGACATTGCCAAATTAATTACAGGTCAATAGGCAAAAATTGATTTGATATTTGAGAAAAAAGGCGCGTTCAGCGCCTTTTTGTGTTTTTAAGATTTAGAGCAGTAGGTAAAATGAAAAACCAATGACAAGCAGAATAGATAGCACCAGGTAGATAATGTATAGTGTTCTGGAAGAATTGTGATGCCTTCTTTTTCTTAACTCCAGATCAATAAGCCAAACCATGCTGTAACCTATGTTCAACGAAACCCCAATCAATATGTATAACAATGGTATTGACACAGCAGCAATTTGAATGCTCAGGTAGCCACAAAGGGCCATTATCAGGTTGTAAAACAATCTTCGTAGCTCCCACCAATGTAAAGATTTTGCTAATACCCTGGCCATACTTTATTCTTGCTTCGAAATCTCAAACTCCACTCTGCGGTTCAGTTGTCTGTGCTCGTCTGTAGTTTCCTGCACAATCGGTTTCGAGCTGCCGTAGCCAACGGCTTCGATACGGGTTGTGTCAATCCTGAATTGCGTTACCAGGTAATTCTTAATGGCATCGGCTCTTGCCTGCGAAAGTTTCAGATTAGCTTCTTCTTTTCCGGCCGAATCGGTATGGCCTGAAATTTTTAAATGCAATTCAGGATGGTCGATCAGAAAGTTGGCAATTTTATCCAGATCGGTATGCATCTCAGATAAAATGTTGGCTTTTCCGTTTTCAAACTCCAGCGATTGAAAGGCGATTTTACTTTCGATTGGTTCGGCAATCTTGTTAATCTCCATTTCGCCATCCATAAAGAAAATTTCTTCGATGCGAAAAAAATCATCGCCCTGAATAATCAGCAGGTAATTGCGTTTGTTAATCAGGCTGAAATCGAACGTGCCATCATCGCGAATGTATTTGGGTGCTACTTCTACACCTTCATCCAGATCAATTACCGATACAATACCTTTTACCGGTTTACCCTGCGGATCTTTTAAACTCCCTCTTAGTTGCGTAACCGCATCAGGCTGTGCTTCCATGGGCACCGGAAACGAATAGAGATCAAGATTTTTCTTATCTTCTTCAGTAGATCGGGCATAGTATAAATTTTTAGACCGGCTGTCGATCGTAAAATAATACTCGCTTCCACCGCCATTTACCAGAGGCCCGGTATTTATAGGCTCGCTCCAGTTGCCTTTGATTTGGTACGATTTATAAATATCAAACTCACCAAAGTTGAGTGGGTTTCCGTTTGAACTAAAGTATAGCACGTTACGCGTATGATGATAGAAAGGACTTACTTCACTTTTAGCCGTATTAACAATAGGCCCCGCATTATGGGCTTTCGTCCAGCCTTTGTTGTCTTTTATGGAGTAATAAATATCGGATAGCCCGAAACTTCCTGCACGGTTTGATGCGAAGAACAATGTATCACCGCCATGTGTAAGCGAAGGATGCGAATCCCACCCGGCACTATTTATATTAGGCCCCAGATTTTTTACATCGCCCCACGTACTATCTGCTTTTAGTGTGGCCACATATAAATCGCAATTCCCTAATCCATCGGGCGCTTCGCACCGCGAGAAGTAAAGAATTTTTCCATCACTACTCAGGCAGGCAGAGCCTTCATTAAATTCGGTATTCACGCTTCTAAAAGATTGTGCATCGTCCCAATAGTCTTCAACCTTTCTGCTGAAGAATAGATCTTCGTTGTAGGTATGATCTAAATGTTCGTTGCGTTTGGAAGTAAAAAGAATTAAATCGTCTGTGTTTCCAACCGTAGGGCCATAATCTTCTTTATCGGAATTAATGTAGCCGCCCATGTTTATCAAAACAGATTGTGGCGGCCGCAACGTATCAATGTCTTTACGGTATTCAACCAGTTTGTAGTAAAAATCAAGCGGCACATAATTTTCTTTCTTGTCCGGATCAATCATTTGATAGCGCTTGTAGATAGCATTAATGTCTAACCCTTGCTGATGATGTTTTAATACAAGTTTATAAAGCAACAACGCCTCTCCGGGTGGGCCATAATTTTCGCTTAGTTTCGACAGGCGCCAGAGCATAGCGGTGTTCTTGTTAAAGTTTTCGATACCAAAGTTTTTTACATAGCCGCGCAGCTCGCGGTACATAAGCGAATCTTGTTTTGAGGCATCAAGCGTGCGGATTTTTGCTAGCCACGTTTCGTTTCGGTAAAAGGCAATTTTGTTTACGTTGTGAAAACCAAACATGTCAGTCTGGCTGTATGTTGTTACAGTGTCGTTTAGGGTAACAACTGCGCCTTTTTTAAAGCCTTTTTTATCTTTTTGAGCGTAAACCGGTAATGTCAGCGCAAATAATATCCATAAAAGCGCTAATACACAGGATTTTGAACTTGATTTGGCTACAAGCAACATGGCTAATCCTTTTAAAAATCCAACATTTTTATCGGATAACCAAAAACGCTGGCATACTGATTGACCCTTTAGTGATCGATCAAATAATAATTGGAGACACCCTTTTTTTGTGTCAAATTGGCACAGCATGACTATGTTCAAATCCCTAGCAATAACACCGATGGTTCAGGAAGATTCTGATGAAATGATTCAGTTAATTAATCCCGAACAAGAGTCGGATTTAAAGCCCGAAGACCTTCCCGAAGAGTTATCCATACTCCCCATCAAGAATACGGTTTTGTTTCCGGGTGTGGTTATCCCTATTACAGTAACACGCCAGAAATCTATTCGGTTAATTAAGAAAGCATATCAGGGTAATCGCATTATTGGTGTAATTGCCCAAAAGAATAAGCAAGCCGAAGAACCGGGCATGGAAGACTTGTATCGGTTTGGTACAGTAGCGCGAATAATAAAAATGCTGGTGTTACCCGATGGAAATACAACCATTATTATTCAAGGAAAAAACCGGTTTCAGATTCGTGAGTATTTGCAAGACGAACCGTTCATGACGGCCCGCATCGATTTACAAGCCGAGCTGGTGTTGGATTTGGAGAGCAAGGAAGTAAAAGCGTTAGTGCAATCCTTAAAAGATGCAGCTACTAAAATCCTTAAACTTAATCCGGAAATTCCACAAGAGGCACAGGTGGCGTTAGACAATATTCAAAGCACCGGGTTTCTGATTCACTTCCTTTCTTCGAACCTCAATGTAGATGTAGGCGACAAACAGAAGATTCTCGAAACAAATAATATCATCGATCGGGGTACGCTACTGTTGCAATACATGCTGAAAGAGATCCAGATGCTGGAGATTAAGCACGAGATTCAAAAGAAAGTACATACCGATATTGATCAGCAACAACGCGATTATTTTTTGCGCCAGCAGATTAAAGTGCTGCAGGATGAGTTGGGGTATGATGGACCTGATAAAGAAATTGAAAAACTTCGTAAACGGGGTGCTGAAAAAAAATGGCCCAAAGCTGCGGCCGATCATTTCAATAAAGAATTAGATAAACTGCAACGCATCAATCCACAGGCAGCCGAGTTTCCGGTAGCCATGAATTACGTTGAGTTTATGCTCGATTTACCATGGGATGAGTTTACAACGGATGATTTCGATTTGAAACGTGCACGTAAAATTCTGGATAAAGATCATTTTGGTTTAGAGAAAGTGAAAACACGAATTCTCGAATACCTTGCCGTGTTAAAATTGAAGCAAGACATGAAAGGCCCGATCCTTTGTTTGTACGGTCCGCCCGGTGTAGGAAAAACTTCATTAGGAAAATCTATTGCCAAATCACTGCAGCGCAATTACATCCGCATGTCGCTGGGGGGTGTGCATGATGAAGCCGAAATCAGAGGTCATCGTAAGACGTATGTGGGCGCTATGCCTGGAAAAATTTTGCAGAACATAAAAAAAGCAAAATCATCGAACCCGGTTTTTATTCTCGATGAGATTGACAAAGTACGTTCCGATTTTCGGGGCGATCCTTCATCTGCCTTACTGGAAGTATTAGACCCTGAACAAAACAATGCCTTTGGCGATAATTACCTGGAGGTTGAATATGATTTATCCAAAGTCTTATTTATAGCTACCGCTAATTCATTAGATACCATTCATCCTGCTTTGCGCGATAGGATGGAGATAATTGAACTTACCGGCTATACCGTAGAAGAGAAACTTCAGATTGCCATTAAACACCTGGTGCCAAAACAACTGGCTGAACACGGATTGAAATCAAAAGATGTTAAGTTCAGTAAAGAAGCTTTATTAAAGGTGATTGAAAGCTACACACGCGAATCAGGTGTGCGTAACCTTGAACGTAAAATTGGTTCGGTAGTGCGCAGCATTGCGAAATCGGTGGCGATGGATGAGGAGTTCGAAAAGGAGATTACACCATCTCAGGTTGTTAAAGTATTAGGCGCTGAAATTTTTGATGAAGAACTTTATCAGGGCAACGAAATAGCCGGTGTGGTAACCGGTTTAGCCTGGACACAGGTGGGTGGCGATATCTTGTTTGTTGAATCAAGCCTTAATCGGGGTAAAGGACAACTTACAATCTCCGGACAATTAGGAGACGTAATGAAAGAATCGGCTGTGGCTGCCCTTTCGTATTTGAAGTCTAATGCGCAAGCGTTGGGTATTGATCATAGGGTGTTTCAACAATATGATTTACACATTCACGTACCTGCTGGTGCTGTTCCTAAAGATGGACCTTCTGCCGGAATTACCATGCTCACTTCGCTGGCCTCTATCTTCACACAACGCAAAGTAAAGAGTAAGCTTGCGATGACGGGCGAGATTACCCTAAGAGGAAAAGTGTTACCGGTAGGTGGCATCAAAGAAAAAATTCTGGCGGCTAAACGGAGCGGCATTAAAGAGATAATCCTAAGCGAAAAGAACAAGCGCGACATTGATGAGATTGAGAAGACCTACATTAAAGGACTTACGTTTCATTATGTAACTTCAGTTGAAGAGGTGTTGAAAATTGCTTTGTTAAAAGAAAAGGTGGCGAAGCCGGTGGAGTTTGTGCTTCAAGAAGCTAAATAGTTACCTGTTGCCAGTTACCAGATTGGAATAATTATGAAAGTTACAGAGACCTTGATATTTATAACGACTCAAAAAAGTTAGCCATAGAAACTCATAAAATGTCTTTGTTGCTTCCAAAATTAACTTATCAAAAGCTGCATGATGAATACGATGTATTGAATAAACGGATAAATAAACTTATTCAATGGGTTGAATCGAACTGAAATGATTTCGATACTTCTAAATAAACACGAACCACCGGAAACTGGTAACAGGTAACCGGTAACTATGAATACTATGGATTCTAAATATCTCACCCCCCAGCAAATCGTAAAAGAACTCGATAAATATATCGTTGGTCAGTACGATGCTAAACGCAATGTAGCTATTGCCTTGCGCAACCGCTGGCGCAGAATGAATGTGAAGTCTGAGATTCAGAATGAAATTGTACCCAATAACATTCTGATGATTGGCGCCACGGGTGTGGGTAAAACAGAAATCGCCAGACGGCTGGCAAAAATAGCCGATGCCCCCTTTGTAAAAGTAGAGGCTTCCAAGTTTACTGAAGTTGGGTATGTGGGCAGAGATGTAGAGAGCATGGTGCGCGATCTGGTAGAGCAATCGGTAAACATGGTGAAGGCTCGTAAGAAGGAAGAGGTAAAAGAAAAAGCAGCACAAGCTGTGGAAGAAATTATTCTCGATGCTCTTATTCCACCTATGCGCAGCAAACCCACGGGTTTTCCGGTAACTACTGAAGAGAATGGGAGTGAGCCTGTTACTGATGTAGAACTGAATGAACGTACCCGTAATCTCTTCCGCGAGAAAATAAAAAATGGTGAACTGGAAGACCGTAAAATCGAAATTAACATAAAGGGCAGCGGTAACCCTGGTGTGGGTATGATCGGTGCCGGCATGATGGACGAAGTTTCGATGATGAACCTGCAAGACATGCTTAGCGGCATGATGCCGAAGAAACCAAAGAAGAGAAAAGTTACTGTGGGTGAGGCCCGAAAAATTTTACTGGAAGAAGAAGCGGCAAAGCTCATCGATATGGACGAAGTGAAAGACGAAGCCATTCGCAGGGCAGAAGATGCCGGAATAATTTTTATAGACGAGATTGATAAGATTGCATCGGGCTCATCAAAAAAGGGAGGCGGCCCGGATGTAAGCCGTGAAGGTGTGCAACGCGATTTATTACCCATTGTGGAAGGCAGCACCGTAAACACCAAGTATGGTGTTATTAAAACTGATCATGTATTATTTGTGGCAGCCGGTGCATTTCATATTTCAAAACCATCCGATCTTATTCCTGAATTACAAGGTCGGTTCCCGATTCGGGTGGAACTCACCAATCTTACCAAAGACGATTTTGTACGCATATTAAAAGAACCGAAGAACGCGTTAAGTAAGCAGTACCAGGCCTTATTTGAGGCAGAAGATGTTACCATTTCATTTGATGATGAAGCCATTGATGAAATTGCAAAAACTGCTTTTGAAATAAATGCCGAGGTGGAAAACATTGGTGCTCGCAGGTTGCACACCGTAATGAGCAGACTGCTTAACGAGTTTTTGTTCGATGTGCCCGACAATATTAAGTCTGGTACTGAAATTAGGGTTACCCAAAAACTCGTTCAGGAAAAATTGAGTGGGTTAATTAAGAACCGAGACCTTAGTGAGTATATTTTGTAAGCATGAGGATAGCGTGCATTGTACTTTTTGGTCTGGTTTCTTCCAGCCTGCTGGCACAAGTAAAGCAAGACTCTGTTCGCAGTAAATATGTACAACGTTTCCCCGACAAGTTTTTTGTCTGGCCGGTTATTAAACAACGAAATTTGTCTTTCGATGTTAGCCAACGCACCGATAATTCCAGGGTTCTGAATTACCGGCCTAATAATTCGTTTGGAATTGGGTTAGGCTTTTACCTTTTTGAAATAGCATTTGAAGTTACAACAGCTATTCCGCTAAACGAAAAAAACAGGGCCACCTATGGCGATTCTGATGTAAGCGATCTTCAGGTTAATCTGCTGGCAAAGAATTTTGCTGCCACTTTATTTCGGCAGGATTATTCAGGGTTTTATGTAACAGATCCGAACCAACTTGTACCAACCGATGAAGAGTTTATTAAACGACCGGACATTGAAATGATTAATACCGGTTTAACCGGGATTTACATTTTCAATAACAGAAAATTCTCGCTGCGATCGGCCTACAATTATTCTGAAAGGCAGCTAAAGAGTGGTGGATCTTTTGTGATTACAGGCACATTAAATCACGTGCAACTACAATCCGACTCCACTATTCTGGGTTCTGGCTACAACAGTTTTTTCCCTTCCGGGGGCTCGTTTAATCAAATGAGATATTCCACGTTTGGTCTTGCCCCGGGGTATACGTTTAGCCTTGTATATCGGTCATTCTTTCTGAATACCTCGTTAGCGATTGGGCCGGCTCATCATTGGATAAGTTATAAACCTGTTGGGGAACGCGAGCAATTTGATATAAGCGTAAATACATATGCCGATGTTCGGGTTGCATTAGGGTATAACAGCCAGCGTTTTTTTGCCGGTATGAGTTATGTTTCGCAATCGCGTGACATCAGTTTTGATGATATTCGGGTTACCAGCAATAGTTCGGTATTCAGAATTCTGGCCGGCTATCGCTTCCGCGAGGTTGGTATTTTGAAGAAACGGGCGGTGGATTTTGTGCCTTTGGAAATGGTGCATTAGTAGCGTGCTAAATTTTCTGTACAAAGCATAAGTCCTCTAAATCACTTTCCAGGTTTCAGCAAGGAGAATAGAATCAAAATTTGTTTTAGCGGGCTGGCACAGGTAAGGGTAGTTCACTTTACTTAGAAACAATCCTTGCGGATAGGCAGGATCCCACACCGTGGGTGTTATTTTATCAATAAAGTAGTGTTCAAATTCATCTACCGATAATGTACCGGCTCCAATCTTTATCAGTTTGCCAACCAGCAAGCGCACCATTCTGCCCAGAAACCGATCGGCCGAAATCTGAAACCGCAACCGGTCTCCGGACTCGTTTATAAACAAGTTGGCTGCTGATACGCTGCAACGCGTGTGCTCGTACCCATCGGGTGTTTTACAAAACGCACGATAGTCGTTATACTGTGTTAGCAAAGCAACCGCTTGTTTCATTTTGTCTAATTGCCAGTGCTGGTTTTCTACTAACGTACTTACCGGGTTCAGAAACGGATCTTTATTGGTGTGAATAAAGTAATCGTACTGGCGTTGTGTGGCATCAAACCGCGCATGTTGGTTAGGTTGTACCGGTATAATTTCATAGATGGCAAGGTCGGCCGGTAACAACTTGTTTAACCGATAGCGCAAATCAAAACTCCATGTTGTAATTATATCCGAATGGAAATAAAACTGGCTGGCATGCACCTGTGCATCGGTTCGGCCACAGCCCATAATAGTAATGGGTTCTTTCAGAATTTCGCTTAATGCGGATTCAATAACTTCTTGTATGCTGCCTGCATTAGATTGCCGTTGCCAGCCCCGGTAGCGGGTGCCCAAAAAAGCCATGTGAAAGAAGTAGCGGGTAGATGCCATTGCGCCTCTAAAATAATACTATTTGTTCCGCAGAATATTATTTGAGATTTTCGTTATTCACATCAATTACAATTTGAGTTCATTAAACAATCAAACATTATGAAATACTTTGCTTTCCTTTTGCTCGCCCTGGTATCAATTGAAGCTAATTCTCAATCCGGTAAGGTAATGGATAATGAATCGCTACCCAGTAAAATTCTGGGTGGTACCAGAAAATACGCGGTTTACCTGCCGCCTGATTATGAAACCTCCAAACGCAGTTACCCTGTATTATACCTATTGCATGGCGGAGGAGACGACCAAACCGGTTGGGTGCAATTTGGGGAAGTACTAAGCATTACCAACAAAGCCATTGCCGATGGAACCGCTACACCCATGATTATTGTAATGCCCGATGCCAAAACCGGGCAGATGGGCTATTTCAATAGTTTAAAGAATGATTGGCGGTATGAAGATTTCTTTTTTGAAGAATTTATTCCCTACATCGAAAAAGCATATCGGATAAAAAGTGAGAAACGGTACCGGGCTGTGGCAGGCCTTTCTATGGGAGGCGGGGGTTCATTCATGTATGCGTTGCATCATCCTGAAATGTTTTCATCAGCTTGCCCATTAAGCGCTTATGTGGGCCCTTTGTCAACCGATGATTTAAAGAATTTTCTGACCCGTACCAATCAAACGGCTACCGAAGCAGAATTGAATACATATTTCAAGAAACACAATGCCATCAATCTCGTTAATGATATAAAAGATGACCAGAAGAAAGCCGTGCGGTGGTATATTGATTGTGGCGATGATGATTTTCTTTACGAAGGCAACTCCCTAATTCATATTGCCATGAAGAAAAAAGAAGTTCCGCATGAGTTTAGAATACGCGATGGCGGCCATACCTGGACGTACTGGCGCACGGCATTACCTGATGTATTGCGCTTTGTTTCTGAGGCTTTTCATCAGTACTAAATTGAATTTGAGAGAGGGTTAGCTTTTTGTAACTTTGAAAATACGCTAAAGAATATGGATACATTAATTGTGCAACCTGAAAACGAAACTCAGCAAGCAACGGTAGAAGCTGTTTTGAAAGCACTCAAGGTTTCATTCAAGAAAAGTAAAAAGGGCTATGACCCGGATTTTGTAAAGAAAATTAAAACGAGTGAAACCGAATTTAAGAAGGGCAAATTCAAAACAATTCCTACTTCTGATTTATGGAAGTAGATTATTCCCAACAGGCACTGAAAGACCTTGCTTTTTGGAAAAAATCGGGTAATAAGTCCATTCAAAAACGGATAACTACATTAATTACGTCTATACGGTCAACTCCATTCGAAGGTATTGGTAAACCGGAGAAACTAAAGTATGAGTTGACCGGTAAATGGTCGAGGCGAATAAATGATGAGCATCGAATTGTTTACGATGTTGCTGAAGGCAGAATTCGGGTTCATTCTTTGAGAGGTCATTACGAAATCAAATAATCACTTTTATAACCGAACACTTTCATTCATATTGATTTATTATTTTGTTATAGTTAGCTCATGAGGAAAATTCTTTTTGTTTTAATGATGGCATGTGCCACGGTTGCATCTGCACAAGATGTGTTGCTTGATGTTTTAAAAGAAGAACTTAACCGCGAGGTAAAAGAGTTCACCAAAACAGAAACCCCACCGTATTACCTGGCTTATCGGGTAAACGATGTTTCCTATACCCGAATTGAATCTTCTTTCGGTAGCCTGGTGCAATCGTATAGCAATCGCAACCGACTTTTGCTTACTACGGTTCGCGTGGGCGATTACGCTTTCGATAACACACATCCGGCTGAAAACGGACAATGGGATGGTGATGAGGGTGGTGGTAATGCCATTCAAATCCCGGTAGATGATTCGCGCGAAGCCATTCAGTATTCAATTTGGCGTGTAACCCAGAATAGTTATAAGCAAGCCCGCGAAACACTAAAGGCATTGAAGAACAGCCCAGCCAGTTCTAAAAACAAACTCGAAGATTTTTCCAAAGCCACACCAGAACAATTTGTAGAACCGCCACTCCCGGCCAATTGGTTTAAGCTTGACGAGTGGCAGGATAAAGTGCGCAGGTATTCAGTACCATTTCAGAAAAATGCCGACATGGTTTCGGGCGATGTAAGCCTGCAATTAGTAAGCGAACGAAAATACTTTGTGTCTTCAGAGGGCACCAACGTTGTACAAAACCAACGATACGTGTACCTCATGATTAACGGAAACATTCGTGCAAAAGATGGCGATATTGTACCGTTGCATAAATCATTTTTTGCGTTTAGCCCCGAAGGATTACCGACTGATGAGGTGGTGCTGCAGGAGGTTGATAAGCTCATCAATATCTTGTCAAAACTGAAAGATGCTCCCTTAGCTGAACCCTATTCCGGTCCGGCCATTCTGGATGCGCAGGTGGCGGGCGTTTTCTTTCACGAAATTTTTGGCCACCGGGTTGAAGGCGAACGCCTTCGAAATGATATGGACAGTCAGACGTTTAAAGAAAAAATCGGGCAACCGGTTTTAAATAAAAACCTGAGTGTAATTTTTGATCCAACGTTAAAAGAATTTCAGGGCAAACCGTTGAATGGATTTTACCGGTACGATGATGAAGGCGTAAAAGGCCAACGGGTGGTTGTTGTTGATAATGGAATACTCAAAACATTTTTAATGTCGCGCACACCGCTTGAATCTGTAAAAACATCTAACGGACATGGCCGGGCCGATGCCAGCAGCGATCCGGTATCCCGTCAATCTAATCTGATCGTAGAAGCTGCCAAGCCTGTTTCATTTCAGGATTTACGAAAAATGTTGATTCAGGAAGCGAAGAAACAAGGCAAACCGTATGGGTATTATTTTAAAGATGTGGTGGGTGGGTTTACTACTACCGACCGGTTTAATCCGAATGCGTTCAATATTTTTCCTACAGAAGTGTATCGGGTGTATGTAAATGGTAAGCCCGATGAATTGGTGCGTGGTGTGGATTTGATTGGTACTCCTCTGGCTATGTTTGCCGAGATTACATCAGCCGACAAACAATCGGCAATTTTTACAGGCTTTTGTGGAGCAGAGTCGGGCAGTGTTCCGGTTACGGCCATCTCGCCTTCGTTGTTTGTGCGCAGAATTGAAACGCAGAAAAAACCACAAACCGATATTGAATCTACTGTTTTAAAAACTCCAACTCTTAACGAATATTGATATGAAGATGCGTGTCTTCTTTTTTATAATTTTTAGTGTACTGGTGTATCCGGGTTTTGCACAGCAAAATGTAATTCAAAAAGCCATGCGCGATGAGATAGAGCGCAGCATGAAGGAGTTGCAATTAGATACCTTCGAAAAACCGTGTTATGTAAGTTGTTCTATTAATGAAGTGTCGGTGTATTCTATTACGGCTGTTTTGGGTGGGATAGTAAACTCAAATGAATTAAAAAGCAGAGGTAAAGGAAATCGGGTGTTGGTGGGAACATACGAAATGAATGACGAGAGTCTGGATAATAATTTATTCTCATCGCCCGAAATGAACGACATTCAGGTTCCGCTGGATGATGATTACCTGGGTGTGCGCAGGGCCTTGTGGGTTTCGATTGATAATGTGTATAAGAGTGCGGCACGCCAGCATGCCAAGAATGTGGAAACATGGAAGGAGCAAAAAAAGCCACTCTCAGAAATTCCACATCGCGTATTTGCTAAGTTGCCCGCAGTAACCCTTCACGATAATCAGCAATTTGTTCCTTTCGATAAAATGAAATGGGAAACTAATCTGCGCCAACTTACGCAGCTGTTTGTAAAGTCGGGCTACCCGGCATCCAATCTTTCGCTTAATTACATTCAGGGATATGATTATTTTGAGAGTAGTGAAGGCACTTCGCTAAAGCTACCGGTGCAACGAACCATGTTACAACTTGCCATCCTGGGTCGCGATGAAGCAGGCGAATTGGTGTTCGATCAGGTGGTTTGGGCGGCAGCGCATCCGGATGAATTACCCACTGTAACACAACTTATGGCAGACATTGAAGCGCGGATAAAGAAACTGGACGAAAGAAAGAAAGCAACAAAATTTGATGATGATTACACAGGCCCGGTTTTATTAGAAGGCAGCTCGGTAGCGGATTTTATGGCCAGTTTGTTGTTTATGGGGCGCGAGCGATTAATGTTTGATAATAATATTCCCAGCCCCACTGGTTTTAGAAACGATGCCCGTAATTCAATGGAATCGAGAATTGGGAAAAGTGTGGCGGCATCATCATTAACCGTAAAGGCATTACCACACACAAAGGAGCATCAAGGTGTTAAATTGCTCGGAGCTTTTGTGGCCGATTCAGAAGGTGTGGTGCCCCCCGATGAAGTTACGTTAATCGATAAGGGAATTTTAAAAGATATGTTTAACGACAGAAGTCTCACATCATCTACTCAAACCGCTAATGGACATCGCGATGGACCCGGTGTAATTCAGGTTTCGGTAAGCGAGCAATTCAATGCTAAGCAATTAAAGGATAAATTAATCGCGCAAGCGAAGGAAGAAGGACTTGAGTATGCTATTATAATCCGTAACGAAAACTTCGGCCGTATCGGTATCTTTAATATTTACAAAGTAAACCTTGATACCGGGGCCGAAGAGTTTCAGCGCCAGGCTCGGTTTAGTTCACTTACGTTTCGCAACCTTAGAAAAATTTCGGCTACACCTGGCGATGCAGCATTTAATCTGCCGGGTTTTGGGGCCGAAGGAGGCTTTGCTTCTTATATTGTTCCGCAAGGCTTGCTGCTTGGTGAAGTAGAAATTGTGCGTGCCGAAATCCCTTCTTATAAAGAAGATGAATTTGTGAAAGACCCGCTTAAGCAATAACCGATTAAAAAGTTAATAAGTCGGCAAGTGCCTGTCGCATACTACTCTATCTATGCTAACTTTACTGCATGAAGGTAAGTGTGCCGGTTTGGCTAATGTGCGTAAGTGCTGTAGTGCTGTTCAGCGCAATGCCGTTACAGGCTCAGTTAAATCAGGCACGCATAGCACAAAACCGGTTGCAATCGGGCAAATGGGAAAGTGCGTACCGCTTACTTAAAAAATCTATCCGAAAAGATACTGCCGACATTGAAAGTCAGGTAGTGCTTACGCAATGGTTTCTGGCTGCTGGCAATCCCGATTATCAGGTTGATTCAGCTGATTATTATAATAGAAAATCAATACGCATTTTCGATTCGCTTTCGGTGCGCGAACGCGAGCGCATACATCGCTTTCCGGTTGATAGTGCGGTATTGAATTCTCTTCGCACCCAAATCGATAGCCTTGCATTTGAAGAAGCTAAAAGAATTAATTCAGAACAGGTTTATATTCGGTATTTAACCCGGTTTCCGAATGCAAGACAGGTTTTGCAGGCTGTTGAGTTGCGCGATGAAGTAAGTTACCTGGATGCGCTGAAAGAAAACTCGTACACGGCTTTTCAGCAATACCTGCAAAAATATCCAAACTCAATGCGGGCAACTGAGGCAAAAAACCGTTACGAAAAATTGTTGTTCGAAGAAAAAACACGCGATAGAAAATTAAAGAGCTATCAGGTTTTTGTGGAGCAATATCCGGCCAGCCCTTATTTGCCTCAGGTGCATCAGCAGATTTTTGAAATTGTAACTGCTTCAGGTCAGCCTGAAGACTTTCTGCAATACCTGGCAGCGTACCCAACCTCGCCAATGGCCGCACAAGCGCGAAATATTTTATTCCATTTATATGCGGAATGGGAGGAAAAAATTCCGGAATCCATCCTGACAGATTCGTTGCAGAATGTGATAGCTATTGATAAGCAAAGTTGGATTGCTATATACAAGAACGGATTATTTGGATTCATGGATCAAACCGGAAAAGAAGTTCTTGCTCCGCAGTTTGATGATGTGGAAGATGACTACAGATGCCAAACCATCCGCGATGATATTCTTATTCTTAAAGAAGGAGTATATAGTCGCACGGGTAAAAAGTTAGCCGATGCAGAATCAGAAGTAACTTCAATCGGGTATGGATTTTTGGTTGTTGAAAAAGAAGACTGTGTACAGCTAATTCATAAGTCTGGCCTTGCCATTGTTTCCTCTTGTTATGATGATTTCAAGATTGCAGGTGGACATTTTATTGTGGGTTATCGGAATCAGAAAGCAGATCTATTTACTCTTTCGGGGCGCCATTTGGAGATACCCGGTTTAACCGATGCCCGTGAAATTGAAGATGTACTGGTTCTTAACCGGTTAGGAAAAAAGATTCTGGTTACGCCTCAGCAGGTAGCTTTGTTAACGGATGGCCAGCCCCTAAGCGAGCAGTTTGTTTTTGATGATGTGGTGGCATTAGCCAAAGGATTATTAATAGTACGCAATGGAGTATTAGAAGGAATTATGAATAGCAAACTCGAATTTACTATTCCTCTGGGCAGGCATACATTAGTACAAACACCTTTTGCTTTGCTGGAAACACGCCCAACCGGCACATTGGTGCATGGTCTTTCGGATGACCTGAAAGGAAAAGAGTGGCATAAGGTTACCTATCACCAGCAATGGTTACTGCTTAGTGCCGAAGGCCTCACACAATTGTATCATATTCCTTCCAGAAAAATGGCTTCGGTAAAAGCCGATAGTGTGTGGTTTGAACAACGCCTTGCCTTTGTACAATCTGACAATCGTGTGCAGGTATTCTTATCTGCAGTACGTGCTATTGATCTGCTTCCAGATTCAAAAATTAAGTTTGTAGAAGCACGCGATTCGGTTCGGTATTTCTATACCGAAAACAGAAATAAACATACCATTTTTAATCTGACAGACGGGGCACAGCAATTTGTAACAGAATATGAATTGATTGAGTCGATCGGAGATTATTTTGCAGTGTCTAAAGCAGGAAAGAAGGGGTTGTTGAATAGTCTGGGTAAAGTTGTTGTACCGGTTGAGATGGAAACACTGGTACTAAATCCGGATGGACAACTTTCAATTTTAAAAAACCGAAAATTCGGTTTGTATGATTTTGATCAGCGCAGGTTTATAAAACCCGAATATGAACGCAATCTTGTACTCTTGAATGAAACCTATCTTACTGCTTTTCGCGAAGGCAAGTATGGAATTGTGGGTTGGGATATGAAGCCCCTTACACCTTTTGAATACGATGAGATTGTATTCTGGCAGGGAGATCAGGTATGGGTAAAACAAAACCGGCAGTGGATGTTAATTGATTTCAAAACGCAAGCGGTTCTGGTTGACAAAGTGCGGGCCTTTACCTGGATAAGAAAAAGTAATTCCGAAAAACTGATGCGTATTCAACGCGAAAATTTCTACGGTATTATAAGTAATACAAGAGGAATGATTATTCAACCTACCTTTCATGAAGTGATTAATATTGGTACAAACGACTCGCCTTTTTATTTTACAGAGAAGCAGGTTGAAGAAGCCGGTATTTATGTTGTAATCTATTACAATGCCGATGGAAAGCTGGTACGCAGGCAAGCATTGGAAGAAGAAGAATACGAAAAATTAGTGTGCGACTCGAATTGAGTTTGTTGGTGCTGAGTTGTAGATATGCGCGCTACCACTGCGCACGCAGCTAATACCCCACCAGTAACCGTTTTCCCCCCTCACAAAAGTTTAATTTCAATTATTCCACTTTGTGCGTATACTTGAGAAAAATGTAGCGATGAAAAAACTAACCCTAAGCCTGCTCATTGGTATTACCACACAACTAAGTTTTGCTCAAACTCAACCTAAACTGGTGGTAGGTATTGTGGTTGACCAGATGCGGCAGGAATACGTGTATCGTTACGAATCGAAATTTGGAGCAAGTGGATTTAACCGATTCGTAAAACAAGGCTTCATGTTGAAAAACGCTCACTATAATTATGTGCCCACCGAAACCGGTCCGGGCCATGCCTCTGTTTATACCGGTACTACACCTGCAATACATGGAATTGTAGCTAACGATTGGTACGATCGTACATCAAAAAAAGATGTAAACTGTGTAGGCGATGACTTGCAAAGCCCGGTAGGTACCGAAAAGGGAGGGAAAGTTTCTCCTGCCCGATTGCTTTCTACCACCATAACCGATGAGTTGAAACTGGCTACCCAAAAGCGTGCAAAAGTAATTGGTGTTTCGGTTAAAGATCGTAGTGCCGTGTTACCTTCCGGCCACATGGCCGATGGTGCATATTGGTACGATGGTTCAACCGGAAATTTTATTACCAGCACATATTATAAAACAGCTTTACCAGATTGGGTTCAGAAATTCAATCAACGCAAGTTACCCGAACAATATCTGGCGCAAGAGTGGACAACACTGTTGCCGTTAAATCAATATACGGAAGTAGGCCCCGATGAATCTCCCTACGAATGGAAATGGAAAGGAAAAGAAAAATCAGTTTTTCCATATAAACTTAACGAGCTTCGTAAAGACAATGGTAATTTAGATCTGGTAGCCAATACACCCTGGGGCAATACGCTTATAGCTGAAATGGCAAAAGCAGCAATAGCAGGCGAGGGATTAGGCAAAGATGATATAACCGATTTTCTTACGGTTTCGTTTTCGAGCACCGACCGGATCGGGCACGGCACCGGCCCCAATTCAGTAGAGTTAGCCGATACCTACCTGCGCCTGGATAAAACATTTGAAGATTTTTTCAATTATCTCGATAAGGAAGTAGGGGCAGGCAAGTATACGGTATTCCTGACAGCCGATCATGGTGTGGCAGAAGTTGCGCAATACCTGAAAGACAATCGTGTGCCGGCAGGCTATTTTCGCCCGGCCCAGTTGGAAGCTAACCTGAATGAATACCTGCAACAATTTTTTCCGGGTAAAACAGTAGTTGAGAAAGTTACTACCGAGCAGGTTTACATCAACCAGCAGGCATTTGATGGCGACCCGCGCGCTACAGGTGTAGATATGCTTGTAGCAACCGAGCTAATCACTAAATTTTTACTTTCAACCGAAGGTATTTCGCAGGTTTATACCGCGTCTACCATTCGCCAAATCAATACCGATGAAATTGGTATTCGGGGAAAGGTGGTTAGAGGTTTTAACCCCAAACGGTGTGGCGATATTGCATTTGTACTGGAACCAGGCTGGTACTCATGGGGTGGTGTTACGGGTTCTACACATGGTTCGGCCTACACCTACGATACCCATATTCCGATATTATTTTATGGAGCGGGTATTAAAGCAGGTTCATCCTCGAAGTATCATACTATCACAGATATTGCGCCTACGCTTTCAGTTTTGCTCAAGATTAAATTCCCGAGCGGAGCTACCGGCCAGCCTGTAACCGAGATTCTGGATTAACCACACAGGTGTGGTGTAAGTAAAGCCCCGAGTGAGTATTTTTGGGTATGCATTCAATGCCCGAAGGTTTTCTGTTTCAGTTTATTTTATTCCTGGCAGGGGGTATTCTTTTTCTATTAACTGCACTTTTTGTTTCGCGATTAATAAGGCCCAACCGCCCCGGTGAACAAAAACAAATGCCGTATGAAAGTGGCGAAATGCCACAAGGCCCTGCATGGGTGCAATTCAACATGCGGTTTTATGTATTGGCATTAGTATTTATTCTCTTCGAAGTTGAAGTTGTGTTTATGTTTCCGTGGGCAGTGGTGTTTGGCGATGCTGAACTTCACAAACAAACAGAAGGCAGTTGGGGTTGGTTAGCATTTGGCGAGATGCTGATTTTTATGATTATACTCATACTCGGTTTGGTTTACGCGTGGAAGATGGGCCACCTTGATTGGGTCAAATCCAAACCCATCGTACAGGATGTAAACTCGCCCGTACCGGTAGATAAATACGAAGCGATCAACGAAAAGTATAAACGCAAAGTATGAAGGGTTTACTCGATCAGCAATTTGAAAATGGAGGCGTGATCATTACCAAAGTGGATGACCTGCTCAATTGGTCGCGTTTATCATCACTATTTCCCATGACGTTCGGGTTGGCGTGTTGTGCCATTGAGTTTATGAGTACGGGCAGTACCGTGTACGATATGGATCGTTTTGGTATGGTACCCCGTGCTTCTCCGCGTCAGTCTGATGTAATGATTGTTTCGGGAACAGTAACTTTTAAAATGGCCGATCGCATTCGGCAGCTCTACGAACAAATGGCCGAGCCCCGCTATGTTATTTCAATGGGCTCATGTTCAAATTGCGGTGGTCCATACTGGCAACATGGCTATCATGTAGTAAAAGGAGTTGATAGAATTGTGCCGGTTGATGTCTATGTACCGGGTTGCCCACCCCGGCCCGAGGCATTGATTGGAGGTATTTTAAAGCTGCACGAAAAAATTCGAAACGAGAGTAGAGTAAGACCCCTGGCATTAGAAAGTTTAATAGATCGAAATGGATAATACACGGTTGATAGAGTTGGTACGGAGTGCTGCCGGAAAAGCAGAGGAGGTAAGAAATGCTATGCCCGTAAGCCTTATCATTGACGCATCAACGTTGCATTCGGTTTGCGAGCACCTTTACAATAATACGGAAACCTATTTCGATATGCTTACCTGCATTACCGGTGTAGATAATGGTGCCGAAGCCAACTCAATGGAAGTGATTTATCATTTGTATTCTATTCCGTTCAACCATTCGCTTATGTTAAAAGTGATTTTACCCCGCGAAAACCCGGAGGTAGAAACGATTACCACAATCTGGAAATCGGCTAACTGGCTGGAGCGGGAGGTATATGATATGTTCGGAATAGTTTTTACAAATCACCCTGACTTACGTAGAATTTTAATGCCTGCCGATTGGAAAGGCTATCCATTGCGCAAAGATTACAAACACGAAGAAACGTATCGTGGAATAAAAATAGATTCCTGATCCGGTGAAGGCAACTCAATACATAGCAGCACCCGATAACCTGGTATCATCTGAACCTAATAAGTTCGATGCCGCCAAACTAAGGTCTGAGGAAATGATAATTAACCTTGGACCACAACACCCTTCTACACATGGTGTACTTCGATTAGAAGTTTTATCGGATGGTGAAATTATAAAAGAAGTTGTGCCTCACATTGGTTATTTACACCGGTGTTTCGAGAAGCACACAGAAAGCCTGCCTTACAATCAAATTATTCCGTTTGTCGATCGGATGGATTATCTCGCTGCTATGAACTCCGAGCATGCGTACGCCATGGGTGTAGAGCGAATGTTGGGTATTACCAATCAAATCCCAAAGCGAGTGGAGTATATTCGTGTGCTGGTAGCGGAGTTAAATCGTATTGCTTCGCACTTAGTTGGAGTGGGAGCCTATGGATTGGATTTGGGGGCGTTCACTCCTTTTTTCTGGATTATGCGCGATCGTGAGCATATTCTTCGGTTGCTGGAGTGGGCCTGTGGTGCGCGTATGCTTTATAATTACATTTGGATAGGAGGCTTGTATTATGATTTGCCGGTTGGATTTGAACAGCAATGCCGCGCCTTTATAACCTACTTTGCACCCAAAGCCATTGAGTTAGAGCAATTGTTAGTTGATAATAAAATATTCATAGATCGTACCGCAAATGTAGGCGTGTTGCCACTTAATCTTGCGATCAACTGCGGAGCAACCGGCCCCATGTTACGCGGTTCAGGTCTTCGGTTTGATTTGCGCAAAGTAGATGGCTATTCTGTTTACCCTGAAATCGACTTTGAAGTTCCTGTTGGAGAAGGTAAAATGGGTACAACTGGCGATTGCTGGGACCGTACCTGGGTGCGGGTGCGCGAAATTCATGAGTCGTTGCATATTATAAGTCAATGCCTCGATAAATTAGAAAATGAGTGTAAGCGAACACGCGAGTTTGACCCACAAGCAATAATTCCAAAAAAAATCAGACCACAGGCGCAGGAAATTTACGTGCGTGCCGAAAACCCGAAAGGCGAGTTGGGCTATTATTTCCGGGCCGATGGTAAAAGTGATATTCCTTTTCGGTGCAAGGTAAGAGCTTGTTCATTTGTAAATCTTTCTATTCTGCCTGAACTCTGTAAAGGGGTTTTACTAGCGGATTTAATTGCTATTCTGGGGTCAATCGATATTGTATTAGGGGAAGTAGATCGCTGATAAATTGTGATAAAACTTTTCACATCTGAACAAATCAAAGCATGGGATGCGTTCACTATTCAGGAGAACGGCATCACCTCTTTTGAGTTAATGCAACGGGCCTGCCGGGCATTTGTAGCATGGTTTATGGAACGGTACGATACTTCGAATAAAGTATGTGTAGTGTGTGGTACGGGTAATAATGGTGGCGATGGCTTAGGTATTGCCCTCCTGTTGCACGAATGGAATTATCGGGTTGAGGTGTTTGTGGTTCGGGGTGGCAGTACCTCGCCCGATTTTGATGCCAGCCTTAAACTATTGAAAGGAAAGATCGTAGAGAAGGAAATCACTTCGTCAGCAATAGAGATTAATGATTGTGCTGTTTTGATTGATGCCTTGTTTGGTACGGGCTTAACGCGCCAGATATCTGGTACGTATGCCGGGGTAATCAAAAAGGTAAATGAACTTAACGCGATACGAATTGCAGTGGATGTGCCATCCGGCTTGCGAATTGATGGACCATCGGAAGGAGAAATTTTTAAAGCAGATCATACCGTTACATTTCAGGCACCCAAACTTGTTTTTTTGTTACCACAAAACAAAATCTACACAGGCCGATGCCACGTGGTGGATATTGGGTTGAGTAAAACTTTTGAAAAAGAAACCTTAGCGAATCATTTTCTGGTTAACCGCAAGTCAGTAAAGCGATTGATAAAACCACGCCATCAGTTTAGCCATAAAGGAAATTTCGGGCATGCATTATTGATTGCCGGATCGAAAGGAAAGATGGGGGCGGCAATATTAGCCGCACGCGCTGCTTTGCGTGCTGGCGTTGGATTACTAACGGTTCATGTTCCGGCTCATGGCAATGAAATTTTGCAATCGGCTGTGCCCGAAGCAATGACAACACAAGATCAGTCTTCTGAATTTTTTTCGGACCGCGAGGTAGAAACGTTTTATTCAGCGGTTGGCATTGGCCCCGGACTTGGGCAGGCAGCCGAAACGTTTTCAGGATTTGAGCAAATACTGAAGCAACTCGGCAAGCCTATGGTGTTAGATGCAGATGCATTAAATATGCTTGCAGCCAAGCCTGTGTTATTAAATGAAATTCCTGCCGGTTGTATTCTTACTCCTCATCCGGGAGAGTTCAAACGATTGGTTGGAGATTGGCAAGATGATTTCGATAAACTTGAAAAGCTAACAACGCTTGCGCGAAGGCTAAAAGCGGTGGTTATATTGAAGGGAGCAAACAGTGCAATAGCCTTACCCGATAATACAATTTATTTTAACTCAACCGGAAACCCGGGTATGGCTACGGGTGGTAGCGGAGATGTTTTAACCGGAATACTATTGGCATTATTGGCACAGGGGTATAGTACTAATGATGCTGCTATTGTAGGAACGTTCGTTCACGGCCTGGCTGGCGATCTGGCCAGTTGCGAAATGGGCGAAACCAGTCTAATTGCCAGCGATATTGTGAATTATCTTCCGGCAGCGTTCAAAAGGCTCGTTTAACTCAATTTTTGTAAAAAAATTGTGACGTGCTTTAAACTTTTGGCTTACATCTTGCATCTAAACTGTACTAATTAGCGTAAAAGCCTAAATGAACCTGAAGAAAGCCATATTTTTAATCGCCATCTTAGCTGTAGCTCATATAGGCTATGGCCAAATCCGCGAAGAAACCCTTGGCCCAAATTCGCCCGATCCTGTCAAGCAAGTACAGGTTTATCCTAACCCGGCAGTTGAATTCTTAAGCCTGAAATTTGAAACACCTCTGGCTAAGAAAGTGCGTCTAACAGTTCACAATATTTTAGGAAATACCCTTGAAGTAGAAACAGAAGTAGTGGATGAGCATGAAATAAAACTGAAAGTTAAAGATCTGGCTACGGGGTATTATTTTGTTTCGGTTCGCGATGATCAGGCAGCCCTGCGTGGCACCTACAAATTTCTGAAAAGGTAATTTCACCTTAGTTTAATCCAAAGCTTTTTCTATTTTGAGGTCTTAACCCACGGCCTTGAGTTCAATTGTTATAGCGGTTGATATTGGAACTACCAGCACAAAGGTATTAGCTGTAACGTCTAATGGCGTTGTGGTGGCACAACATCAGGTTTTTTATCCAACATCTTACCCTATTCCGGGGTATGCCGAACAGGATGCTAATGAAATTCTGGCTGCTGTTATTACCGGGCTGCAGGCAATCCAATCTCAGATTGATCTGGCAAATACAAGTGCAATAGTTTTTAGTAGTGCTATGCACAGTGTGGTTGGTGTAAACGAAAGTGGTGCTGCTATTTCACCCTTACTTATCTGGGCCGATACACGAAGCTCAGCACACGCCAAACAACTGCGCAATTCTTCAATTGGGTTACAGGTCCATCATCAAACCGGTACTCCGGTGCACCCTATGTCGCCCCTGTGCAAGTTGATGTGGATGCGTGATTCTGATCCTGATTTATTTGCGACAGCCTATAAATTTATTTCTATTAAGGAGTTTGTGTGGTATCACCTTACGGGAGAGTTTTGCATTGATTATTCGATTGCATCGGCTACCGGGCTGTTTGATATTCATACATGCGAATGGAGTAAAGAAGCTCTGCAATTGGCTGGTGTTACAATACAGCGGCTTTCAAAACCCGTTCGGGCAACGCATCGGGCTAAAATTAATTCTAATAAATTAATAGCCGGGTATCAGCATGTGCCATTGATTATTGGCGCCAGCGATGGCTGCCTGGCTCAGCTTGGCAGCAATGCCATGCAACCCGGAACACTTACTATAACATTGGGCACCAGTGGTGCAGTAAGACGAGCCGCTACACGCCAGATATACGATCCGTCAGGTAAGTTGTTTAATTATTTATTGACCGATAACTACACCGTTGCAGGAGGGGCAACCAATAATGGAACTGCGGTAATGAATTGGTTTATAAAGGAATTTACGGGCGATGAAAAATTACCAGCTCTTGTTACACAGGCGTGTTCAACCATTCCGGCCGGAAGCGAGGGTCTACTCGCCTTACCTTTTCTGCAAGGCGAACGAGCCCCTATTTACAATCCTGATGCCCGGGGTGTTTTCTTCAATATTGGCATGCAACATTCCCGCCTTCATTTTGCAAGAGCTATACTCGAATCAATTTGTTATGAGCTAAAGTGGATTGCAGAAAGTGTAGAGTCTGTTTGTGGGCATTCCGATAAGATTGTAATAAGTGGTGGCATCATTCATTTTTCAGACTGGGTACAAATGCTGGCCGATGTACTTAATCGCGAAGTAACTGTTTTATCCGGGCACGATGCATCTGCTATGGGTGCAGCACACCTTGGCTTTCAAACAATGGGATTGCCTTTTCAATTTAGCAATCAGATACATGCCTTTTATAAACCCGAGAGTAGCAAGGCTCTTGTGTATAAAGATGATTACGGCCGTTTTCTGAAGTTATATACGGCCCTTCAGGAGCTGTTTTAGACCTGAATTTCATTTTAAAAACTGTGTTTAAGATCAAATCAAACGGTTGCGGGATTAGAATCGGGTAAATCACCCAAAACCGGGTTTTCGTTATGTTTCTATATCGTTTACTTTGCTTTTTGGCCAGGGCCTGAACAAAATCTTAATTACTAAACTCTAGCAGGATGCAAATCGGTTTAATCGGATTGGGTAAAATGGGGTATAACCTTGCACTCAATTTTAAAAGCAAGGGGCATGAGGTGGTGGCGTTTGATGTAAATAAATCAGCAATGGAAAAAATAGCAGCCGAGCAAGTTGCTACAGCTCCTACTATTGGCGATATGGCTCTGGCTTTAAAAGACCGGAAGGTAGTCTGGATTATGGTACCTGCCGGTAATGTGGTAGATGTTGTGTTAAGCAACCTGAAATACCATCTGGCGCCTGACGACATTGTGATTGATGGCGGAAACTCACATTTTAAAGATACGCTAACCCGTGCACGCGACCTTGAAAAACTGGGTATTCACTATTTAGACTGTGGTACAAGTGGAGGTGTTACAGGGGCATTGCATGGTGTATGCACTATGATAGGTGGTAAGAAAGAAGTGTTCGATTATTGCGAAGCGTTATTCAAATCTATTTCAGTACCCAATGGATATTTATACTGCGGCAAGACCGGCAGCGGGCATTTTACCAAGATGGTACATAACGGAATTGAATATGGTATGATGCAAGCCATAGCCGAGGGCATGGAAGTATTGCACCGGCAGGATTCCGAAATGGATCTGGCCGCTGTAGCCAAAGTCTGGAATCATGGTTCGGTGGTGCGCAGTTGGTTAATGGAACTTACCCAACGGGCCCTGGAGAAAGATAAAAATCTCGAATCGATAAAAGGAGTGATGCATTCGTCTGGCGAAGGCAAATGGACCGTGGAAACAGCACTAGAAATGGGAGTACCCACACCTGTCATTACCATGTCGCTGCTGATGCGCTACCGCTCTCAGACCGAGGATACGTTCTCGGGTAAAATTGTTGCTGCCCTGCGCAATGAATTTGGCGGACATGCTGTTGAGAAAAAGTAAAAACCTGTGGCACTCAGTTTTCTGATTTACGCAATCGCGAAACAAATCCGGGCATCAATAATACGCTGAGCTATGATTTTTTTTTAAAGTCAGAACGTAACCTGCAGGGTTAATGTTTCTGCCTTACGTTTTACTTTCACGGGTACAGTCTGACCTTTTTCAAATTTGCCTAACGCCCCCATATAGTCGTTAATGTCTTTTATTTCCAGATCACCGATTTGGATAATCACATCACCGGTTTGAATTCCTGCTTTCTGTGCAGGCCGGCCATCGGTTACACCATCAACCAGTAAACCGGGCAGATCGGAAGTGTAGCTGGGCATTACACCTAAAGTAACTTTAAAGGATGATTGTGTAGACATAGTTTTTTGTTTAGTGGTTAGGAACGTAAGTTTTGGTGCAGCCTCCAGCTTTTCAATTACGGCAACAATTAATTCGAGCACTTCTTTTTCACCAGCATAATTTATTTTTTCAGAATCGTCTGAAGGTTTATGATAATCGCTGTGCGAACCCGTGAAGAAATGCAGCGCTGGAATGTTTTTCAAATAAAACGAGGCATGATCGGAAGGACCCACACCGGAAGAATCGGTTTTTATAGTTAGCGGAGTAGAGATGTTTTTTAACAGCGGTTCCCAAACCGGGCTGGTTCCAGTTCCACTAACAGAAATAGTTTTATTATCCGGCAAACGGCCTATCATATCCATATTAATCATGTAGGTTACCGTGCTGATGTCCAGCGTGGGGTGTTCAGTAAAATATTTAGATCCAAACAAACCCATCTCTTCGCCACTGAAGCAGATAAACAGAAAATTACTTTTCTCTTTTACCTTGTTTTGCGAAAAGTAACGGGCCAGTTCCAATACGCCCGCTACGCCCGATGCGTTATCATCGGCACCGTTATGAATTTTTCCTTTCGGGTTGGCATCCAGCGAACTTCCGTTATCGCCTAAACCCAGGTGATCGTAATGCGCGCCAATGATGATCGTTTTGTCAGCCTGATTATCGAGGTAGGCTATTGCATTATGAGCTTTACTTTCTGCACCTGTGCCGTGTACACCCGCTTTGAAAGGGAACGGCTGTTGGTACCCCTGTTCACCTTTTGGAACGAGTTTTAAAGCTTTAAACTCTTTTTCAATGTATTGGAGTGCTTTACGTTCGCCTTCCGATCCGGAAAACCGGCCTTCCATATCATCGGCAGCCAGCACAGTTATGTGGGTTTTAATTTTTTTCTCCTCAATCTTTTGGGCAAATGCTCCGGCAACGGGAATCAAAAGGGCAACAATAAGAAAACGCATGTTTTATGTAATTTTTTGATGGTACAAAGTAACTTCCATTTCTATAACAAAATTACCTCTGGCAGGAGTTTTTTTAGGGATATAACAACAAACACAGTACTTTTGGTTGCATTGAATTATCTTCTATCCAGATGAAAGCCCCAAACCTTGTTCTGCTAACTGATTTTTCGCCTCTTTCTAAAGTGGCTATGTTGTACGCGCTTAAAATGGCAGCCCCATTGGGTGCTAATTTTACCATTCTAAATATTGTGCGGGTAGATGGTATTCCAAAAGCAAATTTTAAAACCAAACAACTGGAAAAAACAATTGCTGCAATTGCACAGGAGGAGGGCAACAATCTGGTGGAGGAGTTGAAAGCGCAGGTAAAGGGCAATTACTCGCTCATCTTTAAGCCAGTTAAAGCACGTACCGTAGCCGAGATGGTGCGTAAATATGTTACTAATCACCCTACCAACATGGTAGTGATGGGGTTACAGGGAGCATCGGCCCTTAAAAAAGCCGGCCGGTTAGGCGGCACCACGGTTTCAGTAATTGATGAGTGCCCGGTGCCTGTGTTGGCTATTCCAACATTTGCCAAATACACGAATATGAAAAATATCGTGTATGCTACTGATATGAAGAATGTGAAGAAAGAACTGGACACCATTGTAGAGTTCGCCAAAATTTTTGGCTCGTTTGTACACATGATACATGTAGCGCCAACTATTGATAAGAAGATAGAAGGTGCAGGGATAGCTGTGGATGAAATTGTAAAGAAGTATGCGTACGATAAAGTTAAATTCCAATTAATACTGGAAGATGACATTACGCAGGCAATAGGCAATTACATTCAGAAAGTGCATGGCGATATCTTAACCACATTTACACACAAACTAAGCCTCGAAGAAAAGATTTTTGGCAAAAGTGTAACCCGTAAGCTAGCTTACCAGGGCACTATTCCGCTCTTGGCTGTTAAGCGCAAAAATTAAAATTCAGCGTTTCCGGGAAAACGCGGGTAAGGAATTACATCGCGTATGTTGGTCATACCCGTTACGAATAACATCAACCGCTCAAAGCCCAACCCAAATCCGCTGTGAGGAGCCGATCCGAATTTGCGTAGTTCGAGATACCACCATAATTCTTTTTCGGGCAGATTCAACTCTTGTACGCGTTTCAATAACCGATCGTAGCGTTCTTCGCGCTGCGAACCTCCTATAATTTCGCCAATACCCGGAAACAACACATCCATAGCGGCTACGGTTTTATTGTCCTCATTCTGGCGCATATAAAACGCTTTAATCTCTTTCGGGTAGTTGTACAGAATTACCGGTTTTTTAAAATGCTTTTCGACCAGGTAGCGTTCGTGTTCCGATTGTAAGTCCACACCCCATTGATCGATCAGGTATTGAAATTTCTTTTTCTTATTCGGGTTTGAATTTCTCAGAATATCAATGGCTTCGGTATAGCTGAGTTTCTGAAATTCGTTTTCGGTTACAAAGCGCAGCCGTTCCAGTAAGCCCAGTTCGCTACGTTGGTCTTGTGGCTTTGTGTTTTCTTCATCTTGTGCGCGTTTGTGTAAAAACTCAAGATCGTCTTTACAATTGTCCAGCGCATACTTAACCAGGTATTGCAACAGATCGGTGGCCAGCTGCATGTTATCCTGAATGTTATAGAATGCCATTTCAGGCTCTATCATCCAGAATTCAGCTAAATGCCGGGTAGTATTTGAATTTTCGGCTCTAAACGTTGGCCCAAACGTATAAATCTCGCTTAAAGCAAGGGCATAGGTTTCTCCTTCCAGCTGACCCGAAACGGTTAGATTAGTTTCTTTACCAAAAAAATCTTCTTTATGGTTTATATGTCCTTGTTCATCGCGGGGTGGGTTGCTCGAATCTAATGTGGTAACCCGAAACATGGCACCAGCACCTTCGGCATCCGAACCGGTAATAATAGGGGTGTGGATGTAAAAGAATCCACGATCGTTAAAAAATTTATGAATCGCGTATGCCATGGCATGCCGTACACGCATTACAGCACCAAACGTGTTGGTGCGCGAGCGCAGGTGCGCAATTTCGCGCAGGTACTCCAGACTGGGCCTGTTCTTGAGTTGCAGCGGATAGGCTTCGGCATCGCAATCGCCCAGTATGGTAAGTTCGCTTACCTTTATTTCTACCGCCTGGCCTTTACCCAGCGAGGCAATTAACTCGCCCACTACCGAAATACAGGCCCCGGTTGTTATGCGTTTCAGCGTAGTTTCGTCCAGCGAATTAAGTTCAACAACTGCCTGAAGATTTTGAATGGTTGAGCCATCGTTAATAGAAATAAACTGGCTGTTGCGGAATGTACGAACCCAGCCTTCAGCTTTTACCTGTTGGCCAGCCGGTTGCGTGGTTAATAATGTGTTAATCTTGGTGCGTTTCATCGGTTAGAGTACCCTCGTTTTGGGTTGGCAAAAAACGGCAATTTGAGTTTTTAATCAAAATCTAAAATGAACCACCACAGCCAGAAATGAATGGTGTATGTCTTTTTTACATCGGATTTGAAGTGGTAAATTTGGCCGAATTACGACATGCAAAAACTTAGTTTAAATCAAAGCCTGCAACAGAAACTGTCGCCCCAGCAGATACAGTTTATTAAACTATTGCAGGTGCCCACTGCCGAACTGGAGAGCCGGATTGAAGAAGAATTAGAACTGAACCCGGTTTTGGAAGAGGGTGGCGATGAGCCAGAGGAGGAGCGCGTGGAAGAACAGACAGAAACTGAACCTTCTGAAACAGATACCAATACCGATGAAATCGACATCAAAGACTATCTGCGCGATGACGATTACAATAGCTACAAAACACACTCTGACGGAGACGGAGATGATGATGACGACCGCGAAATGCCCATCCCCATGGGTACATCACTGCACGAAACATTACTTACCCAGTTAGGTTTTTTAGGGTTAAATGAACGGCAAACACTAATAGGAAAACAATTAGTGGGTAGTATTGAGGGCGATGGCTATATCCGCAGAGCGTTAGAATCTATTGTTAACGACCTTGCATTTTCGCAAAGCATTGAAACCAGTTTGAATGAAGTTGAGGATGTTCTGAAGAAAATCCAATCTTTCGATCCGGCCGGGATTGCCGCACGTAACCTGCAAGAATGTTTGTTGTTGCAGTTAGACAGGATGGACGATGGACAGGACGTAGATGTAATTGTAGCCAAACGAATTATTTCGGAGTGTTATGAAGAGTTTACCAAAAAACATTATCCTAAAATTCTTAAGAAGCTCGACCTGGACGATGAAGATTATATTAAAGATGCCATTGAATTAATTGTAAGGCTGAATCCGAAACCCGGTGGCGAAATCAATACAAGCGGAGTTAAGAATCAATATGTAATTCCGGATTTTATTCTTACCAATAACAATAGTAAGCTTGAACTGGCTTTGAATTCGCGCAATGCGCCCGAACTTCGCATTAGCCGCTCGTACACCGAAATGTTTAAGGCATACGATAAGAGCGATAAGAAGGATAAAAAATTAAAAGAAGCTGTATCGTTTGTAAAACAAAAACTAGATGCGGCAAAATGGTTTATTGATGCCATCAAACAACGGCAACATACCTTGCTGCGCACCATGCGGGCTATTTTAGAATTTCAGTACGATTATTTCCTGGAAGGCGATGAAACCAAGCTACGCCCTATGATTTTGAAAGACATTGCGCAAATGATTAACATGGATATTTCTACGGTTAGTCGCGTGGCCAGTAGTAAAACCATTCAAACCGATTTTGGTGTATTTCCCCTTAAATACTTTTTTTCAGAAGGCATCAGTACCGACTCGGGCGAGGAGGTAAGCAGCCGGGAAGTGAAACAGATTATTAAAGATTTGATTGAAGCAGAAGATAAAAACAAGCCTTATTCCGATGATAAACTGGAAGACCTGCTTAATCAAAAAGGATATAACATAGCAAGGCGCACCGTGGCGAAGTATCGCGAACAATTAAATATACCGGTGGCCCGATTAAGGAAAGAAATGTGAGAGCAGCAGCTATTCTTGTATCCGTAATTTTTCATCCGCTTTTGCTCACTACATACCTGGTGTTAGTGTTGGGCATATTCTTTCCTTCACTTTTAATGATTGCCCCTCAAAACCTGAGGGTGATGACGGCCTTTATCTTTTGTTTTACGTTTTTGTTGCCGGTGGTAAACCTGATTATGTTTCGCATGTTTGGAACGATTAGCTCCTATACATTAGAAAATCGCGCAGAGCGTGTAATTCCTTTTGTAGCCATAACACTTATCTACCTTGTTACCGCATTTCTTTTTTTCTTTAAACTCCGGTTTTCTACAAATTTTAGTTTTCTGCTTTTGATCGTGTCCGTATTGGTACTAACGGCTGTGGTTCTTAATTTTTTTCTGAAAATAAGCGTTCATGCTTTGGCTGCATGGGGTGGTGTAGGTATTTTACTTCCGCTGAATAAGGCGATAGAACAGCCAGACTTATTGTGGCCTACTGCCGGTGCTATTTTAATAACAGGTTTTATTATGGCCGCCCGCTTATACCTGAATGCACACACACCACGCGAAATTCTGGTGGGAAGTGTTTCGGGTTTTATAATTGGATTTTTAGGAGTGGTTTATTTCTTTTAACTCTAACTACATTACGTATGGAATTTAAACACCTATTGTATACTGTTAGTAATGGTGTGGCAACGGTTACTCTAAATCGCCCCGAAGTGTACAATGCCTTGAATGATGAGATTACCTACGAACTGCAAGATGCATGGAAGGCCTGTGCAAAAGATGAACAGGTGCGTGTGGTGGTGCTTACCGGTGCGGGCAAAGCATTTTGTTCCGGTCAGGATTTGAAAGCGGCTTCGGGAAAGGAAAAAAGATCGTTTAAGGAATCGCTGGATAAACGATATAACCCCATTATTCGTGCTATGCGTACATTGCCAAAACCCATTGTTGGAAAAATAAATGGTGTTGCGGCCGGAGCCGGTTGCTCACTCGCATTAGCGTGCGATATTCTGGTTGCAGCAGAAGAAGCAAGCCTGATAGAAGTGTTTATTAATATTGGATTAGTGCCCGATTCTGGCTCCGCTTATTTTTTACCAAGATTGGTTGGTACCGCAAAAGCTTTTGAACTGTGCTCTACCGGAAGAAAAGTGCCGGCAGCAGAAGCGATGCAATTAGGATTAGTAAACAAAGTGGTTCCGCTTTTGCAATTAGATGATGCTGTAAAAAGCTACACCGACTATTTTGCCACTGCTCCCACACAGGCAATCGGGCTAATAAAAAGGATGCTGAATAAATCCACTCAGGCAACGCTTGACGAGATGCTGGAGTATGAAGCGTATTGCCAGGAAATTGCCGGAACTTCTTCCGACTACAAAGAAGGCGTTACTGCATTTCTGGAAAAACGGAAAGCGGAATTTAAAGGACGTTAGAATCCGTTAATCGAAATACCAACAGTAAGAGAATTGATATCGCGGCCGTGCGGTCCTTTTCCGGTGTCAAACATTTCAGAAAGGTTATAGAATGCAAACCAGCTAAAGCCACCAATACCCACACGGGTATAAATCCCGTAGCGGAAATCGTTCAGGCCTAAGCCACGTTTATCCTTAACTTTTATTGTTTCACCATCTTCTTTATACTTCACTTTTGTAAAGGAATTAAGGCGGTAGCCAAAACGCGCGCCAATAGCTACATTAAAACTGCGAGCAATGTCTTCGGGTTTGGTATCAAACCGAAACTCTAAAGGTACTTCCAGGTAGTTGGTAACCAGCATAGATTTTTTAGCCAGTTGCCCATATACCCGTGTAGGGCTTAATAAATTATATTGTTCAATCTGATTATTACCGGTAGTGCCAAGGGTATCAATTAACATGGCCCCGTTGGTAAACTTCCAGCGCTCCATGCTTAAGCCAATGCCCGGGTTAAAACTGAATTTACTTCGGCCAAAACGTATGGGGTATTGATAATAAACATTTACAGTACGCGAGCCCCAAAGCCCTTGCTTCCACGTTGAGTCTACCGCATTCAAGGCTCGATTTACACCTAAATCTACCAGAAATGTACCCGGTATAGAGGGGCGTTTGGTTTTAGTAACTGTTTCGTATTGTGCAAAAGCCGTAGCGGCAAACAGTACAAATAGAATAGTGGTTAAGATGGACTTCATTGTTCAGATTTAACTCTTTAACGATGGGCTCAGGCCAAAATTAGTTTTATAATAAAAATCCTAACCCGCTTGGTGAGTTAGGAAGGTTAAAGTTAGTGGGCCCGGAGGGATTCAAACCCCCAACCTTCTGATCCGTAGTCAGATGCTCTATTCAGTTAAGCTACGGGCCCAAAAAGGTTCGCAAAGGTAACCAAATAATGATTTTTGCCAAACATTTGGTGAGTTTGCAAACCCTCATTTTAAGCCTAATTCAAAACAAAATTCAAAGGCATTGTCATCCGAACTTTTACGGGCTTGCCCCGCTGGCGGCCGGGTTGCCATTTTGTTAAGGCCAGTACCCGCATGGCCTCCTCATCGCAACCGCTACCAATTCCTTTAATCACTTTCATATTGGTTACGTGTCCGTTTTTGTCGATTACAAATTCAATAAAGACTTTGCCTTGAGTACCGGTATATTGCGCACGTTTAGGGTACTTCAGAGTTTTTCCAATAAACCTGTAGAAGGACTCCATTCCACCTTCCGGCTCGGGCTTAACCTCTGGGTAAAGGAAAATTTCTTCCGTAGTTTCTGGTATTAGCTCAATCGAATCAAACCCAATTGAAGAGTTTGGATCAAACTCAACGTGCGGTTGTGGATCTGTTTCATTTAAAGATTCTGAATTGCTGATAGAAGTAAAAGTTTTGATTGGTTGTGGCGGAATCAGCTTCTTTTCAGGTTCCACAATTTTTTCAGGTTGCGTAATATGTGCCTTTAATTGAAACACTGCTTCCGGAGCTACTTCATCATACCTGGGTTGTGGAGCATGTTGCTTTGGGCTACGCCATTCAAAAGCAGTAATGGCGAGCGCTACACTTAAGATTAATCCAATCAGAAAAAATTTTCCCGATTGCCTGTGTACATCCTGGCTGGGGTTTTTCTTGGCTTCCATAGTAAGTTAAGTTTTGGTTATACCTTACTAATGCGAAGCACAGTGTTACGTCACGCACAAAACGGTAGTATTTATTTTTGATTTAGGTTTAACGTTTTGGTTTTCCTCCCACCGGGTAATAACCATAAAGATGACTATGATTAAAGCAATCAACAGAAAGAATGTAAAAATGCGGGTAATCTGTTTAATGCGTTTTTCATCGCTGTGTTGTTTAAGTACAGCATTATAATTCCGGAAGCGATCGCTGCCGCGGGCACTCATGCGTTGTCTGCGCAATCTAATTTCATGCTTACCCATTGTACTTTACTTTTAAATTAAAATTAGTGCGGAGTTTATCCAGCGCACGATATGTACGCATTTTGGCGCCACTCTCTGTCATATCCAGTATAAAAGCAATTTCCTTAAAATCCTTGTCTTCAAAAAAACGAAGTTCAAGTACTTGTATCATTTCAGTTGGCAGTTCATTCATAAACCGGATCAACTGGTTAATTAACTCTTCATCCCAATCGTCTGTATTTTGTTCAATAAGTTCCCGTACTTTCAGTTCTTCAATACTAAAGATTTTCGTGCCTTTGTTTTTGCGATAGTGTTTGTTTACCTCATTGCCGGCAATTTTATACAACCATGACGAAAAGGGAAAGCCCCTCAATTCATATCGGCTGATATTGTTAAGGGCGTTTACAAAAGTTTGGGAGCATAAGTCGCCAGCCAGTTCTTCATCATCGGTTTGCCTCAGAATGTAATTATAAATCCGGTCAAAGTATTTTTCGTACAGTTCACCAAAAGCCTGCGGATCTTTTTTTGAACGTTCAATTATTTGTTCTTCCTTCCGGATTTCATCTTCCGTCATGCGGCTTCAGGTTAAACCAACCGGTTACATACATAATAATCCGAATGTTTTACGAAAGTCACAAACCTGATAATTTGTGTTGTGGCATGTGAAGGAAATCTTTAGCTTTCCTCAATTACGAAAACATGCCTTATGAAATACCTGTTACTCTCACTCAGCTTTCTTGTTTCTTTCAATGCTTTAGCCCAGCGAAAAAAAGAAAGCCAACCTGTTCCTGAACCTGCAAAGGCTTCGGTAACGCCTATCGAAGCAAAAATAGCCGGCCTTAAAAAGTACCCGGGCTTTATCGAATTTTATTATGACGAAAAGCAGGACAAGGTTCTGATGCTAATTGATAAATTTAATTCTGAGCTCCTGTATGTAGAATCTCTTGCAGCAGGTGTAGGCTCTAACGATTTAGGGTTAGACCGTAATAGTCTGGGGCGCGATCGTGTAATAAGGTTTGAGAGACGGGGCCCTAAAGTTCTGATGGTTGAACCAAACTATGCCTTTCGTGCTATTTCGAACGATGCTGCCGAGCGCAGAGCCGTAGAAGAAGCCTTCGCACAATCGGTGCTGTGGGGTTTCACTATTCTGGCCGAAGAAGGAGGTAAGGTATTAGTAGATGCTACTGACTTTCTTTTGCAAGATGCTCACGATATAACAGCCACATTGCGCAATGCGCAACAGGGAACGTATACAGTAGATAAATCGCGTTCAGCATTTTATTTGCCCCGCACAAAAAACTTTCCTCAAAATACCGAGTTTGAAGTAACACTCACTTTCAATGGTCAGCCGACTGGCGCGTTTATTCGCAGCGTTACCCCAACACCCTCCAGTGTTACCGTTAGAGAACATCATTCATTTGTTCAATTACCCGATAATAACTACAAACCCCGAAAAGCAGATCCGCGTGCCGGTTACTTTGGTATTTCGTACTACGATTATGCTACTCCTATAAGCGAGCCCATCGTAAAACGATTTATTGCCAGACACAGACTGGAGAAGAAAGATCCAAATGCAGCCATGAGTGAGGCCGTTGAACCAATCGTTTATTATATGGATTCCGGGGCTCCAGAACCAATCCGCTCGGCATTAATGGATGGTGCGCGTTGGTGGAACCAGGCCTTTGAAGCGGCTGGTTACAAAGATGCGTTTCAGGTAAAAGTATTACCCGAAGATGCAGACCCGATGGATGTGCGTTACAATGTAATTAACTGGGTGCATCGCTCTACACGGGGTTGGTCTTATGGAGGTTCGGTAACCGATCCGCGTACCGGAGAGATTATTAAAGGCCATGTTACGTTGGGCTCTCTTCGCGTACGTCAGGATTATTTGATTGCAGAAGGTTTACTTGCCCCGTATGAAGAAGGAAAGCCCGTGTCTAAGGAGATGGAGGAAATGGCTTTGGCCCGATTGCGTCAATTGGCTGCGCACGAAGTGGGGCACACCATTGGCATTGCACATTCGTATTCGTCCAGTACAGAAAATATGGCATCGGTAATGGATTATCCCCATCCTATTGCAGTACTAAAAGATGGTAAGATTGATCTTAGTAAAGCTTACGATGATAAGATAGGAGAACTGGACAAAGTTATGGTGGCTTATGGCTATCAGCATTTTCCTGCCGGAACAGATGAAGCCAAAGCATTGAATGATATTATTCAGAATTCATTGAAAGCCGGATTAACATTTTTGTCAGACCAGGATGCGCGGCCTGTTGGTGGGGCACACCCCTACGCGCATTTATGGGATAACGGAAAAGATCCGGTTGAAGAACTGGATCGGGTGCTGGAAGTGCGCAGTGTAGCATTAAAAAATTTCGGAGAGCGTAATATTAAACCGGGCGCACCAATGGCTACCCTTGAGGAAGCCTTAGTGCCGGTTTACTTTTTCCATCGCTACCAGGCCGAGGCTGCTGTAAAAGTTATTGGCGGATTAAATTACCGGTATGCCATGCGTGGCGATGGTCAGCCGGTTGCAGAATTGCTTACTCCTCAAAAAGAAATTAAAGCCCTTGAGTCGTTACTCAAAACGGTTCAACCTTCGGCACTTTTATTACCCGAAAGTTTACTGAAGCAAATACCACCCCGGCCACTCGGTTACAACCGCCACCGGGAATTACTGAGAGGTAAAACTGATTTAACATTCGATCCGCTAGCGGCAGCAGAAACAGCAGCTGATATGACATTCAGTCTAATTTTACATCCGGCTCGCGCCAACCGGGTGTTTGAACATCACTCGCGCGATGCCCGGTTACCTAGCCTGGAAAGTGTAATTGATAAAATGATAAGCGCCACATTTAAAGCGCCTGCGCGTGGAGGGTATGAAGGTGCGGTGCAGATGAGTATTAACTATGCCTTGTTTACTAATCTCACTAAACTGGCTATGCACAAAGATGCCGCTACACCAACAAAGGCAATTGTTACAGCAAAACTAGATCAACTGAAGGGCTGGTTGCAAACACGGCCTGCAACCGATGAAAGTTGGAAAGCATACAATACATATCTGGCACAATTGGTACTTAAATTTCAGACAGCACCAGAAGAGTTTAAACAAGATATGTTGTTAACCCCACCTCCGGGTATGCCTATTGGAAGTACAGAAGAAGCCTGCGGAAATTAAGCGGTTTTCGCAAACGGAACCCGCAAGAATAGTCATAGTTTGCTACTCGTTGGCATAAATGGCACTTGCGGGTAAAAGAATTTAATTACATCTTCCGGCTTGTTTATATTTCAATGAGCGATACAAAGTTTAAACCTGTATTAGGGTTATGGGACGGTACCATGCTGGTAGCCGGTTCCATGATTGGTTCCGGAATCTTTATAGTAAGCGCGGATATTCTCCGAAACGTAGGCAGTTCGGGTTGGCTGATTGCCGTGTGGTTAATTACAGGATTCATGACCATTTCGGCTGCAGTTAGTTATGGCGAATTGAGCGGAATGTTTCCCAAAGCGGGCGGGCAGTATGTCTATCTGAAAGAAGCATTCAATCCGCTTATTGCTTTTCTGTATGGCTGGAGTTTCTTCGCGGTTATTCAAACCGGTACTATTGCTGCGGTGGGTGTGGCGTTCTCTAAGTTTATGGCCTATATCGTACCCGGAGTAAGCGAAGACCTGGTCTTTTTATCAGTCGGGTCGTTTGTGATATCGCCCGCGCAGGTTGTTTCGATTATAACCATAATTCTGCTCACCTACATTAACACGCGGGGTGTGCAAGGCGGTAAACTTATTCAAACCAGTTTTACAGTAACCAAGATAGTTAGTTTGTTTGGGCTAATTGTGTTCGGCTTTATTATGGCAAAAGGCGATGTGTGGACGGCCAACTGGACCGATGCCTGGAATTTACAGAGGCTGAATGCAGATGGTACAACTACTTCGTATGTGTTTATAGCTGCCTTGGGAGCAATTGCCGCAGCTATGGTAGGTTCCATTTTTAGCAGCGATGCCTGGAACAGCGTTACATTTATCGCAGGCGAAATCAAAAATCCGCAGCGTAACATTGGCCTCAGCCTGTTTTTGGGAACGCTAATCGTAACCATTATTTATGTATTGGCCAACCTGATGTACACGGCTGTACTGCCTGTTCAGGAATTAGCTTTTTCCGATAAAGATCGCGTAGGTGTAACTGCGGCCAATGTAATTTTCGGAAACATAGGCACTGTAATTATCGCTTTGATGATAATGGTTTCTACGTTTGGTTGTAACAACGGATTGATATTGGCAGGTGCACGCGTGTATTATACGATGGCTAAAGACGGGGTTTTCTTTCGCCAGGCAGGGGAGTTGAACAGGTTTGCAGTACCACAGTTAGCGCTGTGGGTGCAGTGCATCCTTGCTTCGCTGTGGTGTTTAAGTGGCAAGTATGGTGATTTGCTCGATATGGTTTCGTTTGTAGTAGTACTATTCTATGTATTAACTATTGTTGGGATTTTTGTGTTGCGCAAAAAACAGCCGGATACACCAAGACCGTACAAGGCGTTTGGCTATCCGGTTGTACCGCTCATTTACATTCTGATGGGTGTAACATTCTGCGGTTTGCTAATATGGTTCAAACCTCATTTTACATGGCCCGGGTTAATTATTACACTGTTGGGTGTGCCGGTTTATTTCTTCGCGCTGGGCAAGAAGAAAGTTTAATTACTTATTTGGCTGGCTAATACAGAAAGTCCCTCAGTAAACGTGTGAGGCTTATAACCCAGTTCACGCTGTGCCTTGGTAACGATAAAGCCTGTTTTAGGCGGGCGTTTGGCTGGTTGTGTAAAAGTAGAGCTGTTAGCAGATGTAATTAAAGAAGCATTCAGGTTAAAAAAATTCGCTGTGGCTATGGCGATATCATAGGGCGTCATCATTTCGCTGCCTGAAATATGATAGATACCTTTTGCTTTTTGAGATGCGGCAAGGTAACAACCCATAGCCAGATCTTCTGCAAGAGTAGGAGTTCTCCATTGATCATTTACTACATTAATTCGCTTGCCATCTTCCAGGCTTTTCTTTACCCACAATACAATATTGCTACGGCTCATATCCGGAGTAACACCATATACCAGCACCGTACGTAATATGGCCCAGCCAATAGAACTTTCCTGAATTAACTTTTCGCCAGCCAGTTTACTCTCGCCATAAAAATTAACAGGGTTAGGAATGGCCGTTTCGTCTAATGGCCCATATGTGCCATCAAAAATAAAATCGGTAGACACATGAACTAAATGACTTGCTGTTTGGGTACAGGCATCAATAATGTTTGCCACTCCGGTAACATTGGCTTGCCAGCATCGTTCGCGTTCGGTTTCACATTGATCTACCTGTGTCATAGCAGCAGCATGAATTACTACATCGGGTTTATTCTCCGCAACCACCTGTAGGGTTTGGGTTTTGTTGGTAATATCAAGCTCAGCAAACTGTATTCGCGAAGGTAAGTCGCCCGGTTTTTTACGCGCAGTAGCAATGGTGGTTACCTCGCGTTTGCCGGCCAGCAATTGAACCAGTTTGTGCACCAACAACCCATTGGCTCCGGTAATAAGAATGCGCATATTTTAATTTGGATACTGATAGCCGTAAAGTTCAGTGATTTTTTTTCGCGGAAGTTCCTCTACGGTAACCGTCATGCTCACGTCTTCAACAGGCCGCTCTTGTTCTGTTGGAACCGCTGCAATTTTATCAATTACATCCAATCCGCTTATTATCTTACCAAACACGGTGTATTCGCCATCCAGATGTGGCGCACCGCCAACGGTTGTATAGGCTTTTAATTTTTCGGGCGATACTTCTTTATAAATCTTTTGACCGGTCATTTTTTCTATACGGGGTACCAGACTATAGATTTTACGTTGATATGCCTGCATATCGCCCGTCATATAAAGTTGATTAAGTGAATCAATAAGGGGTTGATTGTTGGGGTCCTGTATAATTTTTTGAAAGGATGAACTCAATTTGGCCTGATCAATTCGTAGGCCATCAGCATCGGTTTGCCGAACGATAGTTCCCTGCACAATGTAAAACTGGCTGCCACTTGATGCTTTGCCCGGGTTTTGCTGATCGCCTAACCGCGCAGCAGACAGAGAACCTTTTTCATGAAAAAATTTAGGGTTAATTTCTGCTTCCACAGTATAACCAGGGCCACCCATTCCTAAAGGTTGACCAGGCGTTGCGTTTTTAGAATCCGGGTCGCCTCCCTGAATCATAAACCCCTGAATGATGCGATGAAACAGCAAATCGTTATAATACCCTTCCTTAGCAAGTTTGATAAAATTCTCTTTGTGTTTGGGTGTCTCATCGTACAAGATGGCTACCATATTGCCATAATTAGTTTTAATAGTAATAACAGTATCATTTTTGTTGCCGGAACATTGACTGAGTAACAACAAGCCTATGCAGGCAATAAGAGTTAGTAAACGCTTCATGTTTAAAATTTAATTCGGGTTAAATACGTTGGCGATTTGTAAAGACAGATCGAGAAAAATCATTTTCGGGCTTCCGTTTCGTTCCAGGTGATAATGTGCCTGGCTGATGAGTGAATTTACCGAGGCAATTTTATCTACATTCATTACTTTACTAAAGTCTTTTACAAATTTTAATTCTCCGCTTTTTGCGCGACTTATAGCCCCGGCTCCGCTATGGTGAAGTAATGTTTCGTGCATTAGTCCAAGTCCGTACTGAAAGAGATTCCGCTGGTTTAGTTTATCCAAATCATGAAAATCATCGGCAAAGGCTACCAGTTTTCCATAATCGCGTTTAAAGCACGAGCGCATCCAATCGGCAAATCTATCTGCATAATGATCGTCTTCGCTGCTGTTTAGTTTAATAGCCAGGTTTAGGTTTCCATCGGCCAGTTGAATAATTTCCTGCCTGCGTGCTTCAGTTACTGAAAGTTTTTGGGTGAGGTAAATATCAATATCTTCATCTGTTAACAACGGTACCTGCACCATTTGTGTACGCGAGAGCACGGTAGGCAATAGGCGTTCGGCAGCATTGCTAACTAATAAAAAAAATGTGTTAGCGGGTGGTTCTTCCAGAATTTTAAGAATACCATTAGCGGCAGAGGGATGCATCAGTTCGGGTTGCCAGATCACCATCACTTTGTATTTACTTTCAAACGATTTCAGCGAAAGCGTTCGGATTATTTCGCGGCTGGTTTCTACCGAGATAGAAGCTGGTTTAGTTTCCCCTTCGTACAGGTTAATCCAACCGGTTAAATCATCGAACGGTTGGTGGAGTAAGAAACTGCGCCATAATTTTGAGGCTTCGGATTTAACCTGATCAACATCTTCGCTTTTAGGTATAGACCGAAATGGATAAACAAAATGAGTATCGGGATGAATGTATTTTAAACTTTTGCTGCAGGCAGCACAGGTGCCGCAAGCATTGTGCTCGCCTCTGTTTTCGCAATGCAGGTAGGTGGCATAGGCTAATGCGAGCGGAAGGTTAAGCGCTCCGGGTTTTCCTAAAAACAATTGCGCGTGGGCAATATGGTTTTGTTTTACCGAGTCGATCAACCGGGTTTTTACAGTTGCTAATCCTGGAATGTCAGAAAACTTCACTTGTTTATGCGGTTATGATTTTTTTTCCCACGCCCTGTGTTGTGCAGAATCTTCAAATATTTTTTTCAATATCGCTTTATCAACTTCATTCAGGGCAATGTTTCTGCGTTCCATTGCTTTAGCAGCTGTTTCAAAGGCTTTGTTAAGTTGGTACGTAGTAAAACCCGCTGCACCACCCCATGCAAAAGAAGGAATGAAATTGCGAGGATAGCCATCGCCAAAAATACTGGCACTAACACCTACTACTGTGCCTGAGTTGAACATGGTGTTAATACCGCATTTGCTATGATCGCCAAACATCAATCCGCAAAACATAAGGCCTGTATCTTTAAAACCGCCTTTGGCATAATTCCACAACTTAATGTTTTCGTAATTGTTTTTCAGGTTCGAGGTGTTCGTATCGGCACCAATGTTACACCACTCGCCCAAAACAGAATTGCCCAAAAAACCATCGTGTGCTTTACTGCTGTAGCCGAAAAGTACTGAATTACTTACTTCGCCACCTATTTTGGAATAAGGCCCCACGGTTGTATCGCCCCGTACTTTAGCGCCCATGTTTACGTGCGATTCTTCGCACAAGGCAAACGGCCCGCGAATAAGTGCCCCTTCCTGTACCAAAGAATTTTTTCCCAGATAGATGGGTCCGTTCTCGGCATTTAAAACGGCAGCTTTAACTTTTGCGCCTTCTTCCAGAAAGATTTGAGATGGATTGTAAACACGGGTGTGTTCATCAGTTAGCGGAGCAGATTTTCTTCCGGTTGTAAGCAAAGAAAAATCTTCGCGAATCTGGGCCCCGTTGTGTTGATAGATTTTCCAAACCTGATCAATCAGCGTAAGCACAGCAGAAAAGGGTTGACTTTTTTTTGCTTTGAGATCGGGAATGTTGGTATCGGCACAACGGGCAGCAATCAGGTATTCACCTTGTTGCAGGGCTTCATCGGTTTTTAATTTAAGAATAGCTTGTACCAGTTCTGGTGTTGGGCAAACCGCACCGTTAATCCACAGGTTGTCAGACGTGGTTGTAAGGCTAAACTTTTCGCTTAGATAATTTTCTGTGGAGAATGAGGCTTTTAACGTAAGGTGCTTTTCCCATTTTTCTGCCAGTGTTAAAATTCCGACCCGAATACCAGCCACCGGCCGGGTGAAAGTAAAAGGCAAAAGGTTCTGGCGGATTTCAGGATGATCGAACAAGATCAGATTCATGCCGCTAAAATAGGGTGTTTGATGAAGAGGTTCAAGAAATCCGAAATCAGGTAACGTTAATGCTCTTGGGCTGTACAGCGCAATCCATATCTGGAAGTGCTATTACCATTGGAAATAGATAGATTGTGCTCAGGTAATTGTTATAGAAACAATAAAACTAAATTTATAAATGCTATGAAAAATCGAATTCAGGGAAAAAGCTAATAATTGAATACCTGGTTCCTATACCTGTAGTACAAAAAAAAGAGATGTTCCCTGACAGAGGAACATCTCTCGTTTTTAACGCGCTAAGAAGAATATCTTACTTTTTACCGTATTTTTTCTGGAATTTCTCTACACGACCGGCAGTATCCACAAACATTTTCTTACCAGTAAAGAATGGATGCGAAGCTGAGCTTACCTCCACTTTAATTACAGGATACTCCTTGCCATCTTCAAACTTGATGGTTTCTTTAGGAACCGATGTAGAGCGGCTCAAAAACTTAAAATCGCTGCTGGTATCCCAAAAAACTACTTCTTTATACTCAGGATGAATGCCTTTTTTCATATTCTTTTCACTTAAAGGACTGCAAAAGTAGAAAAATCAACCCGATTTGCAAGCCCTTATTTGTCAATTTGGGCAAAAAATCAAAAGGTTGTATTTTGGAACCAAAATGGAACCATTATGGCCAATATCACTCTCAAAAATATCCCCGATAAAGCCTACGAACTTTTAAAGGAAAGGGCGAAACGGAATCAAAGAAGCATCAATAGCGAAATAATAATGGCTATCAAAAATCACCTGCATTTGGAGAAACCAAATCCAGATGAAATTCTGGCTAAAGCCAGAGAGTTCAGAAGCAAAATCAAGGTTAAGCTTAGCCCGGAGGAGATTGAAAATGCTATTAATTGGGGTCGTCCATGATTGTGGTTGATACCAACGTAATTAGCTACTTGTACTTCCCCTCAAATGAGACGGAATTAGTAGAAAAACTGTATCAGAAGGACCCGGTTTGGTCAGTTCCTTTTTTGTGGCGAAGTGAGTTTAGAAGTGTAGGAACGTTGTATTTAAGAAAAAGGATTTTGACTTATGAGGCGGTTAAAGATGCCGCACAACGTGCCGAAGAGCTTTTGTGGGGATATGAAGAGATGGTTGAGTCGGAAGAAGTATTTCCAATTATACTGAAATCGGGTTGTTCGGCTTATGATTGCGAGTTTGTAGCCCTTGCCATAAGACTAAATACATACCTTATTACTTATGATAAGAAGATTATCAGCGAATTTCCCCAGGTAGCTCTAAGGCCCGAGCAATATTTAAAAATTGCTAAATAGTATGCGTTACTTAATTGTTATTTTTTTCTTCTTCATAGCGCTAAGCGCAAACGCGCAAAGCACCAACGTGCCACTCAACAGCGATTATTATCATTGGCTGGATCGATATGAAATAAAATCCGGAAAGATAAGCCCACATATTTTTACTACAATAAAACCGTATAAGCGTGATGCTATAATCCGGTACTTAGACACATTAAATACGAACGAAAATATTTTTACATCGCACAGCGATAAATTTAACCTGGAATTTTTTCAGAATGATAGTTGGGAATGGAGCCGGGCCGAAAGCAGTAACAGCAAACAACCTTTCTTAAAACACCTGTATAAAAAGAAGTCGGATTTCGCTTACGTGGATATACCTGAATTTGACATTCATGTAAATCCGGTACTATACCTGAGTGCGGGTAAAGACAATAATCGCGATGAGTTAGTAATGATTAATACACGGGGAATTGAAATACGGGGTATGATTGACCGCAAAATTGGTTTTTACACATTTGTTGGCGAGAACCAATCCGTACTGCCTCAATACGTGGCTGATGATGTAACCCGAAACCGGGTAGTACCGCACGAAGGATATTGGAAAACATTTAAAGGTACGGGAGTAGATTTTTTTGAAGCACGTGCGTACATCGATTTTAATCTATCCAAACATATCTACATGCAGTTTGGTAACGATCGTACATTTATTGGCAATGGTTACCGCTCGCTTATTTTTTCAGACTACTCGCCCCCAAATCTTTTCTTGCGCAGTAATGTAAAGGTGTGGAAGATCAATTATCTTTTTCAACTTAACCGTATGGCGGCTGATGCACGCACAGGAGGAGGTAAGCGGTATCCTGAAAAGTTTATGGCGTTTCATCATGCATCCATAAACATTGGAAAAAAACTGAATGTGGGTGTATTCGAATCGGTGGTTTTTACCCCAAAAGACTCGGTAAATAACAGCACCTTCGATTTTAGTTATCTGAATCCTGTAATTTTTTACCGCGCCATCGAACAACAATTTGGCAGCAGCGATAATGCTATACTGGGTGCAGATATTAAGTGGAATGCTTTTAAAAAAATCTCATTCTACGGACAATTAGTGCTGGATGAATTCCTGTTGAAGGAAGTAATGGCTGGCAATGGCTGGTGGGCAAACAAATATGCTATTCAGGGCGGAATAAAATATATTGATGCGTTTGGCGTCTCTAATCTGGATGTACAGGCAGAAATTAACCGGGTGCGGCCTTATACATACTCACATTATTCGCAATACGGAAGTTACAGTAATTACCGGCAGCCCCTGGCACACCCACTGGGTGCTAATTTTAGCGAGGTTGTAGGTATTGTGCGTTATCAGCCCATACCCAGATTAAATTTTACCTTGAAAACGTTTTATATTAAAACCGGCCGCGACAATACAGATGAAAACTGGGGCAGTAATATTTTATTGGGGTATCAGGTGCGCGAACGGGAGTATGGCAACGTAATTGGCCAGGGGGCTTCGCACACTATTGCTACCGTAGATTTTAACGCTTCTTATATGCTCAAACACAATTTGTTTATTGAGGCGCGCCAGATTGTGAGACAAAGCAAAAGCAGCCTGGCCGAATATAACTATAACACAACGCTTACTTCATTAGCTTTGCGTTGGAATATTTCGCAACGCTCGTACGATTTTTAAGGCTTTAATTGATGAAAACTTTTATAAGAATTCTTTCCTATGCGAATAAATTAAAATCCAGGTTAGCCTTCTTTTTCCTCTATTCCATTTTAGGAGTAATTTTTGGAACCTTCAACATTGTGTTGGTTATGCCCATGCTTGATGTGTTGTTCAATCAAACCGAAAATGCAACCATCCCGCCCATGCCCCCTTTCGAACTTACCGTTGACTTTGTAAAAGGAGCCTTTAATCATTTTTTTATTCAAATCGTTACGATAGATGGTCCGTTAAAGGCTTTGTTGTTTGTTTGCGGGCTTATTGTGGTGTGTGTTATACTGGCCAATCTGTTTCGCTACCTCGAACGGGTTATTGCTACTAAACTTCGGGTAGATTTGGTTCGTAATATCCGGTTGGAAATTTTTAGTAAAGTTACCAGGCTGCACATTGGTTATTTTAATAATGAACGTAAAGGCGATTTAATCTCTAGGTTTACCAATGATGTAAATGAAGTAGAAAGCGCTGTAATGAATAGCCTCAAAGTAGTACTGAAAGAACCCATCACTATCTTATTTTCATTTTTCCTGTTGTTCAAAATATCCCCTCAGCTTACTTTATTTACCCTTCTTGTATTGCCGCTTACAGGTGGCGTGTTGGCCGAAATTATTAAACGATTAAAACGCAAAGCCACACAAAGCCAGGAATCGCTGGGCCGCATACTTAATATTTTAGACGAAACCTTTAGTGGTATGCGGGTAATTAAGGCTTTTAATGCACGCAATTTTGTTATTTCAAAAATTGAGGCAGAAAGTAATTTTTATCGTAAGACAGTAAAATCGATGGCTTACAAAAACGAATTAGCCTCGCCCGTTTCTGAGATTTTAGGTGTAATGATTATTGCCGGAATAATTTTCTTTGGAGGCAACATGGTGCTCAACGAAAGTTCAACGTTAAAACCTTCGGCTTTCATGACGTTTCTGGCTGTGTTTGCCTTAATTATTCAACCAGCAAAAAATTTTTCGAATGGAATTACAGCATTACAACGGGGTACAGCTTCAGCTGTCAGAATTTTTGCATTAATCGATCAGGTGCCGGCTATTCAGAATAAACCCAATGCCAAAGAATTAAAATCGTTTGAACACAGCATTAGCTTTAAAGCTGTAAGCTTTGCTTACGATACCGAAAAAGTACTGAAGAATATAGCACTTACAATTGAGAAAGGTAAAACGGTTGCTTTGGTTGGCCCATCAGGAGGAGGTAAATCTACGTTGGCCGATCTGGTTCCACGCTTTTATGATCCAACAGAAGGAGAGGTGCAAATTGATGGCCTCTCGTTAAAAGAGTATGACCTGGAAAGTGTGCGTCACCACATTGGGGTAGTAACACAAGAGTCGATACTTTTCAACGACACCATTTTTAATAATATAGCATTTGGTATGCCCCATGTTAGCGAGGCCGATGTTATTCAGGCTGCCAGAATTGCCAATGCGCACGAGTTTATTACACAAACTGAAAACGGATATCAAACCTTAATTGGCGAACGCGGTTCCAAACTTTCGGGTGGGCAACGGCAACGCCTTAGTATTGCAAGGGCAGTATTAAAGAACCCGCCTATTCTAATTTTAGATGAAGCCACCTCTGCGTTAGATTCTGAATCGGAAAAACTGGTACAGGAAGCCCTCTTTAATTTGATGAAGAACCGCACATCAATTGTAATTGCACACCGGTTAAGCACCATTCAACATGCCGATGAAATTGTGGTAATTCAGAATGGGGAGATTTCTGAACGCGGTACGCACGAGCAGTTAAATAGCCAGAATGGCCTGTACCACAAGCTTGTATCTATCCAAAATACCGATTAAAAGCCTTGCAAGGTTTTGAATGTAATTGCATTTTGGCTTTAACCGAAAAAGCCTATGTTTGTTACACTAACATACCATAAATGAACCAGCGCAGACGTATTTTCTTTGGCATATTTGGATTGTACCATATCCTCATTTTTATTTTTGTGATATATGTAGAGTCTAGAAAAGACCTGGGCGACTTGCTTGGTCTGTATGGTCAGCTAAAGCTATTTAAGTATGGGGCTTTGCTGGGTGTTTTATTGATTGTAATTGATGTAATATGGCATTTTGTTGAAATGCGGGCAGTGCGGCAAGAACATGAAGCCTTGCGCCTCGAAAACAATACCCTGAAAGCTAAAGTGTACGATTTACAACAAACTTCTAACCCTTTGGTAAAAAATACTCCTTCGGCCGAAACGAAATGAGTTACATCAAACTAATTACTTCTGAACTTAAACAAGCTGCCTCAGTTCTGGATTCCTTTCTTACCGATGAAAGAAATCTGAAACAGATTGAAACAGCCGCGCTTCTTATTACGGAAGCAATAAAGAAAGGAGGTAAAGTAATTAGTTGTGGTAACGGAGGCTCGCACTGCGATGCCATGCACTTTGCCGAGGAGTTAACCGGCCGTTACCGCGATAACCGGAAACCTTTACCAGCCATCTGTATTAGCGATTCCAGTCATATCTCCTGCGTAAGCAACGATTTCGGGTACGAGTTTGTATTCTCGCGCTATATTGAAGCGCTGGGCAATAAGGGAGATGTGTTGTTGGGTATCAGCACAAGCGGCAATTCTACGAATGTGATTAAGGCTGCGGAAGTGGCCAGCAAGAAAGGCATGAAGACTATTATCCTTTCAGGAAAAGATGGAGGGAAACTTGCGCCCCTGGCAGATGTAGAGATTCGCGTTCCTCATTTTGAATATGCCGATAGGATACAAGAGGTGCACATTAAAATAATTCATATTCTTATCCTTCTTATAGAGAAAGAAGTAGTAGGATAGTGAGGCATGGCAAGCCAAAGATTCTTATCTTGGTCTCATCCAAATTTTTAATCAGGAAGTAAAAATGGTTTCAAAAACCTTTGGTAGCGCAGTGTATGGTGTAGATGCCCGAACTATTACTGTTGAGGTAAATGTTACACAAGGCAAAGATTTTCACATGAGTGGCTTGCCCGATACTGCCGTAAAAGAAAGCCAGCACCGGGTAGAGTCTTCCTTCAAAAGCCTGAAATATTTTATGCCCCGCAATAAGGTTGTAGTTAACCTGGCTCCGGCCGATATTCGGAAAGAAGGCAGTGCCTACGATTTACCCATTGCGCTTTCGGTGCTTAAAGCCAGCGAACAAATTGAAGCTGAAGAACTGGATAAGTATGTAATTATGGGTGAGCTTTCGTTGGATGGAATTCTTCGTCCAATAAAAGGTGTATTGCCAATTGCTATACAAGCCCGCAAAGAAGAATTTAAAGGATTTGTATTGCCAAAAGCCAATGCGCGCGAGGCCGCCATTGTTAATAACCTCGATATAATTGGCGTAGAAACGCTGCAGGAAGCGATTAATTTTTTTGAAAAGAAAAAAGTAATTGAACCCTTGCGGGTAGATACGCGCGAAGTCTTTCAGAGTAAGTTGAATGATTATGATTCAGATTTTAAAGATGTGCAAGGTCAGGAAAACATTAAACGTGCACTTGAAATTGCTGCGGCTGGTGGACACAATGTAATTATGATTGGCCCGCCTGGCGCGGGTAAAACCATGTTGGCAAAACGATTGCCTTCAATACTTCCTCCGCTTACACTAAATGAAGCACTGGAGACAACCAAGATTCATTCTGTGGCCGGAAAAATAGGAGCCGATTCTACACTATTAACCACCCGACCGTACCGAAGCCCGCACCATACCATAAGCGATGTCGCATTAGTCGGGGGAGGTGGAAATCCACAGCCGGGAGAAATTTCACTATCGCATAATGGAGTACTGTTTTTAGATGAGTTGCCCGAGTTTAAACGCACCGTGTTGGAAGTTATGCGCCAACCCATGGAAGAAAGACGGGTAACTATTTCAAGGGCGAAAGTTTCAATCGATTACCCGGCCAATTTTATGTTGGTGGCCAGTATGAACCCTTGCCCGTGTGGGTATTACAATCATCCGGAAAAGGAGTGTGTATGTGGGCCTGGTGTTGTTCAACGTTACTTAAGTAAAGTAAGTGGCCCGTTGCTGGATCGTATAGATCTGCATGTGGAAGTGGTGCCTGTAAGTTTCGATCAGATGACTACCCAACGCAAGAATGAATCCAGCGAAGAAATTCGGCTGCGTGTGGTAAAGGCACGCGAAATACAGAGCGAACGATTCAAAGACCAGAAGAATATTTATTGCAATGCTATGATGCCCAGCAATATGGTTAAAGATGTTTGTGTAATTAACGATGCCGGCCGCACATTATTAAAAACTGCTATGGAGCGTTTAGGTCTTAGTGCACGGGCGTACGATCGAATTCTTAAAGTATCGCGTACCATTGCCGATTTGTCGGGTACAGCAGAGATTAAGATAGAACACCTGGCAGAGGCAATTCAATACCGGAGTTTGGATAGAGAAGGATGGGCCGGATAACGCCTGTCAATACCTTCTCTTCTTATTACCGGAATCGCGTCCACCTCCATCGCGGTAACCACTCTTGCCTCCTTTTCCTCTTGTGCTGTAGAAGCGCTCTTTCTTTTTCTCAGAATATTTTTCTTTGTGCGGAGTGGTTAACTCCAGCCGCACTTTACGACCGCGTAGTTCCACACCCTCAAAGTTTTTCATTACCTGATCAACAACTCCTTTTTCGAGTTCGAAAAATGAATACGCGCCTTTCAGATCTATCTTACCAATAACTTTTTTGTCTATTTCCCCAAAATCCACAATCAAGTCGAGCAAGCTGCCTTTCTCCAGTCCATCCATTTTGCCCACGTTAATAAACACGCGGTCGCCTGTCATGTATCGGTCGTCTTCTTCAGTAAACTCAAAGGTTCGCTTCTCTGATTTATTCAGGTCGCGGGCATCGCGGTAGTATTCTAAAAAACGATTGAACTCAATGGATGCAAATCGCTTAATGATATCTTCCTTACTTAAATCGCGTAGCTCATGGTAAACTTCGGGCAGAAACGAATCAATTTCTTCTTCATTTACTTCTACCTCTTTTACCTTATGCACCAGGGCAAGTAGTTTATTCTGGCAAACTTCATCGCCTGTGGGCACCATTACTTTAGTGAATTTTCGTTTTAAGCTGCGTTCAATCTGTTGCACCCTGCCTATTTCTTTTTTAGAAATAATAGCCAGCGAAATTCCTTTTTTGCCGGCCCGTGCTGTACGGCCGCTGCGATGGGTGTAAAACTCCATTTCATCAGGCATGTTCATGTGCACCACGTGGGTAATATTGTTTACATCAATACCGCGTGCAGCTACATCGGTAGCTACCAGTAACTGAAGTGTTTTGTTTTTAAAACTTTTCATTACCCGGTCGCGCTGTTGCTGGCTCAAATCTCCATGCAGGGCATCGGCATTGTAGCCATCTTTTATCAGGTGCTCAGCAATTTTTTGAGTATCAACTTTGGTTCGGCAAAACACAACACCAAAAATATCAGGAGTATTATCTACAAAGCGTTTCAATGCCAGGTATTTATCACGGTCGTCAACTACAATATACTGATGATCGATATTTTCGTTTCCTTGATTGCGTTCGCCCATCGTTAACTCCTGCGGGTTACGCATGTAGTTTTTGGCGATCTCGCGTACTTCACGCGGCATGGTTGCACTAAACAGCCACACGTTTTTATCTTCTGGTGTAGTAGAAAGTATTGCGTCAATATCTTCTTTAAAGCCCATGTTTAACATTTCATCAGCTTCATCAAGCACAATGAATTGGATGGTGGTTAGGTTAACCACTTTTCGTTCCAGTAAATCGATTAAACGGCCAGGAGTGGCCACAATAATTTGTGCTCCACGCTTTACTTTAATAATCTGGTCGCGTATGCTGGCGCCACCATAAACGGTTACGATGTTTAACTTTTTGTAAGATGCAGAGAAGCGCTCCAGATCGTTTGTTATCTGTACACTTAGTTCGCGCGTAGGCGCAATTACCAAAGCTTGCGTAGCTCTATTATTCTCATCTACCAACTCCAGTAGCGGTAGTCCAAAAGCAGCAGTTTTACCGGTACCGGTTTGAGCCAGCCCTACAAAGTCCAGATTGCCCTGTAATAAAATAGGAATAGCTTTTTCCTGAATGGGCGTTGGCGTTTCAAAACCCAGTTGGCGGATTGATTCCACCAGTTGCCCGGAAAGCCCCAGGCTGTCGAATGATTTCATTAATAATTGTAATAAGGTGCAAAGGTAGCCTATTTAAATGAAAGTGATTTTATTGGGCTAATCATTGCTGCAACATTCAGAACAATGCCTGTTCGTAGTTAAAAGTCCACTTTTATTGGGCAAGCACTGTATAGCGAGTATTTTAGCGGCCAATAATAGAATGAACCATGAAAGCAGTAAAAAAAATAATCCTTTCCATAATCGTTCTGGTTGTGGGTTACGGAATAGGGTATCTATGGCAGGCATTGCCTATTATTAGCGGGTTTGGGGCCAAAGACATGTGCACCTGTGTGTTTCTAAACGGTCGTACGGCCGAGGATGTAACGAAGCAGGAGTTGGGTGCCGGATTACTAAGCCTTGGAACTTTTGAAGTGGATACCACTGACTCAACCGTTACCGGTTCTGTTTTTGGATTGGCCAAGCGCAAAGCTATTTACCGTAAAGGATTAGGGTGTACGCTGATCTCGGAAATGACGGAAGCCGAGCTACGGTCTCAAAAGGTGAATCTTTATTCAATGTCCCCTTTAAATCAGGATACTATTGCATGGCCTGTAGGAAACATAATTAAAGACACCCTGGACACGGCTATTTATGTAACTGTACTTAAAGAAGCACTCGACTATGCATTTGCTGAGGCTGATCTGGGAAAACCAATAAACACCCGCGCGGTTGTAGTACTGTACGATGGTGAAATAATAGCCGAGCGGTATGCTCCGGGTTTTGATAGAAACGCTCGCCACATGGGTTGGTCTATGACTAAAAGTATAACCAATGCAATTACTGGAATTTTAACTCAGGATGGACGAATGAAAGTTTTCGATCCGGCACCTGTACCAGAGTGGCAAAATGATGATCGAAAAAAAATTACCCTGCACAATTTGTTGCAGGCCAGTAGTGGTTTAAAGTGGGAAGAATTTTATAGTGGACCAAGCCCGGCAACTAAGATGCTTTTCAAAAAGAAAGATATGGGTGTGTTTGCGGCAGAGTGTCCGCAAGAATTTGAGCCTAATACGGTGTTCGAGTATTCGAGTGGAACCACCAATCTGATTTCGCGGTTGATACGCAATGCCATTGGCGATGATGATTACTATAAATTTTACTACCGCGAGTTGTTTGAAAAAATTGGTATGCGCAGTATTGTAATTGAACCCGATGCCGGAGGTACATACGTGGGGTCATCGTACGCATGGGCTACTGCACGCGACTGGGCCCGATTTGGATTATTGTACCTGAACGATGGCGTTTTTAATGGTAAACGAATACTGCCTGAAGGTTGGGTAGCCTATACCACTACGCATGCAACTACAGCCAAACGGGGAGAGTATGGTGCACAATGGTGGTTGAATGCCGGAGAAATAAACAACTATTCTAATAGAACCTATCCCGATGTGCCGGCAGACTCGTTTCAGGCCGAAGGCTATGAAGGTCAGTTTGTTTTTGTAGTGCCTTCTAAAAGACTTGTGGTTGTGCGGCTGGGACTTAGCCAGGTTAATGAATTGGATATGAACCAATTTGTTTCGAAAGTTATACAGGCATTGCCGCGATAACATGCGCAACAAAAGCGTGTTTCGGTTTAAAAAATTTAGCCTAAGCCACGGCAAAGCTACTATGAAAGTGGGTACCGATGGTGTACTGCTGGGTGCCTGGACTTCTGTTTTACAGGCTAACCGGATTTTGGATGTTGGTACGGGCAGTGGTGTAATTGCCTTAATGTTGGCCCAACGCACTTTACCGCATGTGCATATTGACGCCATTGATCTTTCGGGCGAAGATTGCGGGGTAGCCAAAGAAAATGTAGCGCAATCTCCCTGGCCTGAAAAAGTAAAAATTCATCATTCTACTGTACAGAATTTTTTAAACGAACCTTACGATCTGATTGTAAGCAATCCACCTTACTTTAATAACAGTTTTAAACCACCTACTGAAAAACGAATGGCGGCTCGCCACACCGAAACCCTTTCGCAATTCGACTTACTGTTTCATAGTAAACGATTATTATCACCTTCCGGGAGACTTAGTATAATATTGCCCGAAACAGAAGCACAGCATTTTATTAAATTAAGTTCCGCACACGGGTGGTCTTGTGTTCGCGTGTGTGCGTTCCGGTCGCGTGTAGAAAAACCTGTTGAACGGTTATTGCTGGAGTTAAGTTTACAACCGGCTTTGGCACAGCACGAGGAGTTAATTCTTTATAAATCGAACGAAGAGTGGACGGATGATTATAAAAAACTAACCAGTGACTTCTACTTAAAAGCCTGATTGGGAATTGACAAAAACCCACCTCGAAGGCTGATGCAAACGGAAGAAATTTACAACACACTGCCGAAAATTAAATTAGTGCAATAACCGCTTATCAATCGCGAAAGTATTTTGGTATTTGATTAACAAGTAATTAACAAAAAGAAAGATAGGTGTTTAAACATCTAACACAAAACTGGTGTTATACTTGCAGTGTAAACCAAAAAACTATAAAAGATCGACACATGAAAAAACTAAATGTATTTGTAGCTATGCTATTTGTTGCCGGAGTTGCAACTGCACAAACAACCTGGAAAGTTGATAAGGCCCACTCGAAACTGGGTTTTTCCATTACCCATCTTATGATCTCGGAAGTGGAGGGTCAATTCAATTCATTTGATGCATCCATTACTTCAACAGGTGAAGACTTTTCTGATGCTACTATCGAACTAACAGCTGATATAAGTTCTATTGATACCAATAATGAGAGCCGCGATAAGCACTTAAGAAGTGCAGACTATTTTGAGGTAGAAAAATTCTCTACCTTAACATTTAAGAGTAGTTCGTTCAAAAAATCGGGCGATAAAACTTACAAAGTTACAGGCGACCTTACTATGCATGGTGTAACAAAACCGGTTACATTGGATTTAACTCTTATTGGCACAGCAGCCGGACGGGATGGAAAAAAAATTGCGGGATTTAAGGCTACTACTACTTTAAACCGAATTGATTACGGAGTAGGTAAGTCGGGCCCGGGTGCAGGAGATGAAGTAACCATAACAGCAAAAGGTGAATTTAAGGCTCAATAAGATTAAGTAGTAAAACATAAACTTTAAATTTTGTATATATTGAGGGGCTGTTTCAAGGGTAAAAAACCTGAGGCAGCCCTTTCCTTCTTATGAAACTGGAAGAGGAAATTAAACAAGTAAAATTCAGAAGCGAGCAGCAGAAAGCTGTGCTCAATATTCTGTTTACAGCCAGCTGGATTGAAAATTTGCAAAAGGAATTTTTTGAGCCATTTGGTATTACCGGCCATCAGTACAATATACTTCGTATTTTACGAGGCCAGCACCCAAATCGTATTTGTGCATACGAACTTAAAAGCCGTATGCTGGATAAAAGTTCAGATATATCGAGGTTGCTTGACCGGTTGATCGGAAAAAAATTAGTCATAAAATCAATCAGCAAGCAAGATAAGCGCGCTTCTGAAATTCGCATCACTCCGCAAGGGCTTGCCCTTTTGCAAAAACTGGATTCCGTAATCAACTTATTGGATATGGAAGTAATGAAGCTTTCGTCTGCCGATGCAAAGAAACTAAATTTGCTTTTAGAAAGTTGCCGCAATTAAATGGCTGCCAACTCTGCCCGTACAAAATCCATCAACTCTTTTATATAAGACTGGCTAAAATCAAACCGGATATTGGCCGCTGCATAGGTTTCTGGAATAGTTTTCAGATTGCCCAGCTTCAACGCATTCATATAACCCTGCAAGCCCTTTTGATTATTAAGTTTATAATTTCGCCACAAGGCAATGGCACCAAGTTGAGCCATGCCATATTCAATATAGTAAAATGGAACTTCGTACAGGTGTAATTGTTTTTGCCACAGGTAATCGCGTACTGTTTCTTGCCCGTCCCAATCGGTAATGGTATCGCTAAACCGGGCAAATATTTCATTCCACATTTGTTTGCGTTGTGCAGGTGTGTGGCTGGGGTTTTCGTAAACCCAGTGTTGAAACTTATCGATAGTAGCTACCCAGGGCAGCGTTTCAATAATGTCTTCCAGTTGTTCGCGTTTTGCTCGCTTTAACTCTGCTTCGTTAGCAAAGAAAATATCCCAATGCTTCATTGAAATTAATTCCATGCTCATAGAGGCTAGTTCGGCTACTTCCATAGATGGAGATTTAAAATCGGCTAAAGCTAAATCTTTAGTTAAAAAATTGTGCACCGCATGGCCACCTTCATGCATAATCGTTGTCATATCGCGCAGGGTAGAGGTAGCATTCATAAAGATGAACGGAACACCAATCTCGGCCAATGGATAATTATATCCACCCGGTGCTTTTCCTTTGCGGGATTCCAGATCGAGGTGCCCCATCTCTTTCATAATGGACAGACATTGTCCTAAAAACGGGTCTAATCTTCGAAAGCACTCAATTGATTTTTCGGTAAGGTCTTTACCATTTTCAAAAGCTTTAAGGGGTGGCAGGCTATCGGCATCCACTGCTTTATCCCATGGTTTCAGTTTTTCAACAGCTAATTTTTTCTTGCGCTCTTTGTTAAATTCGTTCAATAAAGGCACCACTTCGGTTGCAATGGCCTCATGAAAATTAAAACAATCTTTGGGTGTGTAATCGAAACGGCCATACGATTTAAACATGTAATCGCGAAAGTTCGCTTGCCCGGCATTACCTGCAACCTGATGACGCAGCCCAATTAAGGTAGAGTACAATCCATCAAGGGTTTCTTTATCTTTTAGTCTTCGCTCAGAAATTTTAAGGTAGGCATTTTCTCTTTTTGCACGATCGGTTGATTGTAAAATAACGCCTGCTTGTTGCAGCGTAAGCTCTTTGCCTTCAATCTCCACTGTCATAGCTCCTGAAAGTTGAGCATACTTCTGGGTTTCGGTATTGATTTGGGTGAAGAGCGGTATATTTTCATCCCGAAACAACTCAATGTCTTTCTTCACATTGCGAATAAGAATGTTATAACCCGGTTTTGATTCTAATGTGCTTAACCAGGGCGATTCCGTAAGCTTGCGGTTAAGCTGATCGGCAAATGGGGCTATCTGAGGCTGAATGTTCTCTACAAAATCCTGATAACTTTTGCTGTACGTTTCATTATCAGTATAGCATGTCATACGAATGTACCGCCAGCCCAGGTCTTCGCTTATCACCGATTCAAGCTCGCTTCGGTCGGCCAACCACTTTTCCAGATCCTTCTCATTGCCGATAGATCGGGCGATCAGGTCTTCAAAATATGGAGTTAGCGCTTGCCATGTAGAAATATTAAAGTCGGAGGGAAGAAATTGCCTTGCCGGACGTTGGGGAATAGATACTGAATCCATGTCTTACTATTTGTTTTCAAAGTAACCAATTACCATTCATTAAGAAAAACTCTGGCTGGGTTTCTTCCCCCGTCATTTCGTTATCCCGTAGCCTGCAAGTTGTGTTCATTAATAAACAGAAAAAAATAAATCAATTCGAATTACATTTTTCCTACCTTCCATCGCAAATAAACCTGCTGATGAGAAGCCTGATTTTTGCAGCTATGGTATTGGCTGCCTGCACCCCCAAAGAAACCCAAACGATTGGCAATATTGAACGGCTTAGCCCCGCGCTGGATGCCCTTATAGATGCCGATGCTTCAATTGAAATTCTGGCCGAAGGTTACGAGTGGAGCGAAGGCCCGGTTTGGGTAGCAAAAGAAAATATGCTGTTATTTTCGGATGTACCAAAAAACATAATTTATAAATGGACTGAAAGCAAAGGCGCAGAAGTGTACCTAACGCCATCGGGTTTTACGGGTACCGAAACCACCAGTAACGAACCCGGCTCGAACGGCCTGCTTGTGTATAACGACTCTTTAATTTTATGTCAGCATGGTGATCGCAGAGTAGCAAAGATGAACACAGCGCTCAGTAACCCAAAACCTGAATTTATTTCTCTTGCAGCTACTTATAATGATAAGCGTTTCAATAGTCCAAACGATGCTGTCTTGAATGCAAAAGGCGAGTTGTTTTTTACTGATCCGCCCTACGGCCTTGAGAAACATGATGCCGATTTGGCCAAGGAGCAACCTCACAATGGTGTATATAAAGTAACCGCCAACGGTGCTGTGTTGTTGGTTGATTCTTTAACAAAACCCAATGGTATTATCGTTATGCCGGATCAAAGCAAAATTATTGTGGCTAACTCAGACCCACAAAAGGCGATCTGGTACGAGTTTGAACTTACCGATACCAATAGTGTAACGAATGCCCGTATTTTCTACGATGCTACTCCAAACCTGACAAGCGATAGAGGGTTGCCCGATGGACTAAAAGTTGATCGCAATGGAAATATTTTTGCTTCCGGTCCTGGGGGCATTTGGATTTTTAACGCAAGCGGAAGTGTATTAGGTAAAATCCGGTTAACTGAATTGGCGTCTAACTGTGCACTTTCTGAAGATGAAAAGACATTATACATAACAGCCGATTCGTATTTGGTACGGGTAAAACTCAGAAAGTAAAATGGAATTTTGGATAACGGTGATAGGATGGGTTGGCTCGGTGGCAGTTATTGTAGCATACGGCCTAAACAGTATGCAAAAACTTAAGTCTAATTCGCTAGCATTTCAAGTATTGAATCTTAGCGGGGCTATTCTGCTAATCATTAATAGTGTATTTAAAGAAGCTTATCCGTTTACTTTTATAAATACAGTGTGGGCAATTATTGCAATTGTAGCTATTTTTAAAATTGTTCGTAAATTATCAACTACTCAGGCATGAAAAAATTTCTGTTCTTATTTTTAATTTTTGGATGCTCTTCAAAGCCAACCTTCGAAACTGAAATAGATAACATTTTCTCTTACCTGGCCGGAGATAATCCGGGCGGAGCCGTTTTGATCTTAAAAGGCGATTCGATTGTCTTTAGTCATGCATACGGATTGGCAGATATTAATTCGAAAGAAAGAATAACCACAAAAACATTGTTTAATACGGGCTCCATATCTAAAACATTTGTAGCCTATGTTATTCTCGATCTGGCAAACGAAGGAAAACTTTCACTAAATGATAGCCTGGCAAAATACTTTCCTGATTTTAAAAATCCTGAATTAGCACGCAAGGTTCGTATCCATCATTTACTCACGCATACATCGGGGCTTCCCGATAACCGAAGGGTGCATTTAGATAGTGTATTTCTGCTTAGTGCCAAGGATGAAGAGAACTTTAACCCAATCAAACTTAACGACTCGCTGGAGTTTGAACCGGGTGCGCGATACGAATATTCAAATCCTGCTTTTAATGGATTAGCCCTCATTATTGAAAAGGTTACCGGTAATAAATGGCAGCAAGAAGTTGAAACCCGTATTTTTAAACCAGCCGGCATGGCAACCAGCACGATTACAGATGGCCCTCATCCGGCAAGCGGGGTATCGCATGCTTACTTAAAAACAGCTTCGGGTTATGTTGAAAAAGATTATGGCGAAGAGCCAACGTTTGCCGCAGCCGGCAATGGGGGTGTGTGGAGTTCGGTAGAAGAGCTGGCGAAGTACGAAGCGGCCTTACGAAAACATCAGATTTTGAGTGAAGAAATTATTACCACATCCTATACGGTAAGAACATATCCAAACTGGCAAGATAGTACCCCGCCTTTTATCGGGGCCAGCTGGTTTATAGGGCAAACCGATGATGGGTATAAAATGATTTATCACACCGGCACGCAAGGTGGCTTTTATGGTGATTTTGTAACCGTACCTGAAAAAAATATTACTTATCTTATGCTCTGTAACATTCCTACCCCACAGGAAGAAAAAAGGGCAGCTGTACTTTCCATTCTTAAAAAATATAACTGGTTAGATTAATTCTATGAAAAAATTATTCTTCGTATTCATTTTTCTTTCAGCGTTTATTGCCGAAGGTCAAACACTGGAAGCCAGGGTTAAAGAGTTTGATGCCTACATTGAAAAATCGCGCATATTATTTCAGATTCCGGGTATTTCGGTTGCTGTAGTGAAAGATGGCAAAGTATTACTTAGCAAAGGGTATGGTGTTCGCGAGCTAGGCAAGCCAGAACCTGTAAACGGGCAAACGCTTTTTGCCTGTGCTTCTACTACCAAAGCTATGACAGCCACCTGCATGGCCATGTTGGTAGATGAAGGAAAAGTGAAATGGGATGATCCTGTACTAAAATATTTACCCGATTTCCAATTGTACGATCCTTATGTAACGCGCGAATTGAAAATCCGCGACTTGTTTACTCATAACTCAGGCGTGGGCAATGCCGATTTCTTTTGGAGTACGATGCGTATTTCTTCAGATGAAATTTTGAGTCAGATGAAATTAGTAAAACCGTCATACTCGTTGCGTTCTGATTTTATCTATCAGAATATTTTTTACCAGTTTGCAGGTAAGGTAATTGAAAAGGTAAGTGGCATGCCCTGGGAAGTTTTTATTCAAAAGCGGATTTTTGATCCGCTGAAGATGACCCGAACATACCCCATGCTTAAGCTGGTGAATGATGTAAATCAATCTTCTCCGCATCATTTTGTAAACAATAAGATTACCATTATTCAGCGCACCAGTGCCGATGTAATAGGGCCTGCTGGCAGCGTTTGGTCGTGTGCCGATGATATGGGTAAGTGGGCCATGTGTATGCTGGACAGCAGCAAGTATGCGGGCGGACGGCTGGTAAAAGCAGCAACGTGGAACGAATTGTTTAAACCACAGGTAATTGTACCAGCAAATCAATTCTACCCAACTATGCAATTAACAAAACCAAATTGGACAACGTATAGTTTGGGGTGGTTTCAACAGGACTACAAAGGAATGAAAGTAAACTTTCACACCGGAAGCCTGGCAGGAGAAACTGCCATACACGGTCAGTTGCCCGAGAGTAAATTAGGTATTTATGTTTTTGGAAACCTGGATCATGCAGAGGTAAGACACGCCCTTATGTTTAGAGCATTTGATGCTTTTGCTTTAGGCGGAGTAAAAGATTGGAGTAATGAGTTTAATACGCTTTACACAAAACGAAATGAAGCCGCGGAGCAAGAAGTAAAGAATTTTGAAAGCAAACGGATAATGAATACCAGACCATCGGTGGATATGGCAGCCTATGCGGGCACGTACACCGATCCATTATTTGGTGAATTAATTATTACGCAACAGGAAAATACTCTTGTGTGTACATTAAACAATGTAGTAAAAGCTACGCTGGAACACTGGCATTACGATACGTTCCGGGGTTCTTTTGAAAAGCTATGGTGGGGAAAAACCAACGCAACCTTTACACTGAACACACAGGGAAAAGTTAGTAAAGTCGGATTTGAAGGAATGGAGTTTAGGCGGGTTCCATAACCTAACTGCCGGGGGCATCAATAGCGGTAAGATTATCAACAAATTCTTTGTCCATCCTTATTAAGGTGGTTGGGGCAAAGTAATTCAACTTTAACGTTTTGAATTTCGGGATTACCTGTGTGATTTTCTTAGCCTTTTCGCGCTTGGCTTCGCTGGTTGCAATTTTCAGAATTTTCAAAAACAGCAATACATTCTCGCATTCATCTTTTCCAAACAAACGAATTTGCCGTTGAATACTGCTGGTAAGCTGATTAAACAATTCAAAATCCTTTAGCATACAGTATTGTAATGCCAGTATGGCCTTTACTTCCATGTGTACAAACGGATACCGTTTCAGGGCTACATCATTCAATAATCCGTTTATCAACTTAGCGGCCTCTTCATACTTACCTGCATAGTAGCAACCCAGTGCCCGGTAAACAACATGAATGGTGTGGCGGGGTACATCCTGTGGATCGGGTTCAATATCCTCAAACAAGCTTTCATTTTCGGCATAGATTTCCTTCTCCGTATTCAGACGCAGGTGCCGTTCTATTTTGGTAATAAGAAACCGTGCTGCGAAGGTGTAGAAAGGATAGTTGATGAGCAGATTGGTAGCCGCATCATTAACTTCTTCAAAACTTTTCTCTACCTGATGAAATACACCGTAATGATTGTAGTATTCTAACTTCAAAAATTCAAAAATCAGGTTGAGGTGATAGTAAAGCGGATCGAGATTGTAGGCGTCAAAAATTTTCTGAACGTGTTTAAAAATATCTTCAATCGATTCGCCATCCAGATGCAGGTTATCATCGGGCTCTACAAATAAACGATGAAACACCTGCATGCAACTCTGGTACACATATAACCTGTGCGACTCATAAATGCGGGCCACGTTCTGCATTTCTTTCATGAGCAGCGAAAGACCCAGTTTCTCGGTTTCGTCACTCGACAAAAGGTAGCTGCCGTATTTCCTGAAATATTCTGTTAGTAAGTCCTCGGCCTTATCAACGGCCAGCATATAAGCCACGTGGCGGTTATACAATTGCGAGTATTGAAAATGATCGGGTGAATTAACATGGAGTTTTTTCAGCGATTTATAAATAATAGTAAGTTCGTTGGCAAGGTCATAATCCAACAGTTCCTTTTCCAGTTTCTTAAGCGTAGCAATGGTAATGGTGCGTTTTTTGGTAAACAACACTTCGTTCAGATTGGCCACCTTGCGCAGTATATCGGTGCGGGGGCTCTCCATCTGTTGTAACAAATGCTCTTCAATTTTCTGGTTTAAACGCGATCGCAGGGTATAGTAGGCATTTGCGTTTACCTCCAGTTCTACCATTATCTTGCTGTCAGATAGTTGGCGTTCGCGTAAAGCTTTTAACAAGTGGGCCGATTTTTCAGCATTACTTTCAATAAGCGAATCGTAGATGGATTTATAATCGGTGTCTGAAAGTTGTTTAACAATGTTCTTTAACTTGGCCATTATGTGGGGCTATTAGACCTGAAAAGATACAAATTTAAAAGGTCTTAGCAATCCAAAAACACCTTATCCCATTATTGATAAAGGTCAATTTTTATAACTAAGTGTTGTTTAGCTAACTCGCCTGTACTAACTCGCCAATTTGCATCCGGGCTGGGGTTCTCAAAGCCTGTGCATTTGTAACGGCACCTTCACAAGGCTCAACTAAAATTCATGATTTTGCCCTATATGCATCACATTTTGTGGTAAAACATAGGTCATTACCAGGGCAGGTGTACGCTAATACCGAAAGTTGCTGATTGAGAATTGGCGAAGCACAGAAAACAGTTTAAGTTTAGGGATTAACGCACACACGGGTACAGCTGGAATGGAAATAATTAAGACACTGCATTTGTTTGAGCCACTTGAACAAAGGCTGATTGAATTGCTGAAATCGTTAGAGCCTGCCGATTGGAGTAAACCAACCGTAGCAAAGTTGTGGACAGTGAAAGATGTGGCTGCGCACTTGTTGGATACAAGTGTGCGTACAATTGCAATAGCACAAAAGTATACTGGCGACAAGCCTGATGAAATTAACTCATACCAGGATTTAGTACATTACCTTAACCGCTTAAATGCCGATTGGGTGAAAGCCATGAAGCGCATGAGTCCGGTTACATTAATTGAGTTTTTGCAGCTCACCCAAAAACAGATGTTTGATTATTATCACTCACTGAACTTATACGAAACGGCTTTGTTTCCCGTGGCTTGGGCGGGCGAAAATGAGTCCAAAAACTGGTTTCATATTGCGCGTGAATACACCGAACGCTGGCACCATCAGCAACAAATTCGTGATGCGGTAAAGCAAGACGGTATTATGTCGCGTGAATTTTTCTTACCGATGATCGAAACACTTTTACGCGCTTTACCCTATACCTATAGAAATACAAGTGTGCCCGATGGTACAAGTGTGCAAGTAACAGTAACGGGTACCAACGGGGGTGTGTGGGCAATAGAATCTACTTTGGGTAAGTGGTTATTGACTTCACCAAAGGAAATTAATGCCACATCGTTGCAATTCGATGCGGATACTGCGTGGAAGTTATTTACCAAGGCCCTGACGGAGAATCAGATAACAGAAAGAGTAAAGATTGCAGGTAATCGGGATTTGGGCACACCTTTATTGAAGATGATAGCTGTAATGGGGTAGGCTTTACCAAGTTTCTTATATTAGCCAAAAGAACAATCGCTGCTTAATGCATTGCCAGATGGTGGCATATGGCAAACGTTTTCAGGAATAACGATGATACAGACAGACACAACGCATACACACACCTATGACGAGCAGGGAAGAAGAACTTGTTGTACACAAGAGGATAGAATATACAGTAAGGCTGATGAACCCGAGGCAAGTAATACTGTAAAGAAAAAGACAGGGCATTCGCACGAACATAGTTCTGGAGAGAGCAACAAATTAAGCTTGTTTCTTCCGGGCGTTATTTCATTTGTATTGCTTGCAGTGGCAATTGTGTTAGATAGTTTTATCAAGCCTGAGTGGTTTGCTGGCTGGTTAAGGGTTGCCTGGTTTACCATAGCGTATATACCCGTTGGTTTACCGGTATTGAAAGATGCAGTAAAAAGCATTGGCAAAGGCGATGTGTTTTCTGAATTTCTGTTAATGGGCATTGCTACTATAGGAGCATTTGCTATAGGGCAATATGCCGAAGGTGTAGCCGTTATGTTGTTTTATTCTGTTGGCGAAATTTTTCAAACACTGGCGGTAAGGCGGGCAAAAGCAAATATTAAGTCTTTGTTGGATCAACGTCCTGATGAAGTAACAGTATTGAGAAACAATCAGCTTCAAACCATAAAAGCAGAGCATGCTTGTATTGGCGATATTATTCAATTAAAACCAGGCGAGAAATCAGGATTAGATGGAGAATTGTTATCGGAATCGGCCTCGTTTAACACAGCTGCTTTAACCGGAGAGAGTAAGCCTGACACCAAATATAAAGGTGAATCAGTGTTAGCCGGAATGATAAGTATAAATTCGGTAGTGCAAATACGGGCCACCGCTGCATATAGAGACAGTAAGCTGAGCAGAATATTGGAATTAGTTCAAAATGCCACCTCGCAAAAGGCACCAACTGAATTATTCATCAGAAAATTCGCAAAAGTTTATACACCCATTGTTGTTTTTCTGGCACTCGGAATTTGTTTGTTACCCTACTTTTTAATTTCTGATTATGTGTTTACGGATTGGTTGTACAGAGCATTGGTATTTTTGGTTATTTCCTGTCCTTGCGCACTTGTTATCAGTATTCCGTTAGGGTATTTTGGTGGGGTTGGGGCTGCCAGCAGAAATGGAATTTTGTTTAAAGGGAGCAACTTTCTTGATGTTATTGCCAATGTGCAACATGTGGTAATGGATAAAACCGGAACCCTTACCGAAGGAGTTTTTGACGTGCAAGAAGTAATTTTGGATAATGCATTTGACCAATCCGATATTTTAAGAAAGGTAAGCGTGTTGGAAAGCTATAGCACACATCCCGTGGCAACGGCAATTCAACGCTATGTGGGTAACATCAAAGAAAATATTCAGCTAACTAACATTGAAGAAATACCGGGGTTAGGAATGATGGCCACACTAGATGATAAAAAGCTTTTAGTGGGAAATTTCAAATTGCTGGACATGTTCAAAATCAGCTACCCCATTAACCCGGCCAGTATTGTTTTTACTACCGTTGCGATAGCCTACGATAAAACCTTTGTAGGATATATTACTATTGCAGATAAGATAAAAGAAGATGCAGAAGATGCAGTAGATCGGTTACACAAAGCCAATGTAAAAATTACCATGTTAAGTGGCGATAAGAGTACCGTAGTGGGGTATGTAGCCGGTAAACTGGGTATTGAAAATTCAATAGGAGATTTATTACCCGAGGACAAACTCAATACCGTTAAAGGGATAAAAGCGAATAATGAAACAGTGGCTTTTGTAGGAGACGGTGTAAATGACGCTCCTGTAATTGCGTTTAGTGACGTGGGCATTGCAATGGGCGGTTTAGGAAGTGATGCCACCATTGAAACAGCTGATATAGTAATTCAAGATGACAGACCCGGTAAAATAGCTACAGCCATTGCTATTGGTAAACAAACCAAAAGAATTGTCTGGCAAAATATTACTATGGCTTTTGTTGTTAAGGTGGTTGTATTGCTATTAGGGGCTGGTGGGTTAGCAACCATGTGGGAAGCTGTTTTTGCCGATGTAGGAGTTGCCTTGTTGGCAATACTAAATGCAGTACGCATACAAAGGATGACGTTTGACTAACTCCATCCTTACTTCCTTGTAGGGTAATCTGTATTAAACCGGTTTAAATTGCTCAAAGGCTTCTTTGCAGGTGTGGCAATAGTATAAGGCCCTGCAAAGCGTTGGCCCAAACGGACTTTTTAATTCTGTATTGTTTTGGTTGCAACGCGGGCAGGTGGCTGTTTCCAGGATTTCGAGATCGGTAAACAACTTGCTATCGGGTGGGGGAGCAAGACCATATTTCTTTAATGCAGCCTTTCCTTTTTCAGAAATCAAATCTGAACTCCATGGTTTTTCAAAAGTGATTTCTACCTGTGGCTGATAGCCATTTATCTTCAGGGCATTCTCCACTTCGGCTTTCATGTAGTCCATGGCGGGACAACCCACAAACGTAGGTGTCATTTTAACTAACACGGTGTTATCCTGTACGTTCACCTCTGTAATCACACCCAAATCTACCAACGAGAGCACCGGAATCTCGGGGTCTTTAACGGTTTCGAGGATATGCAGGATTTTTTTTTCCATAGCTTATACAGTATTTAGTAAATAGTCCTTAGTTTTTTGACTATGTACTCAGAACCACGCACTCAATACTAATTCACCATTCCGCTCCCGGGTCAATTCTAAACACTTCACTCATTTCATCCAGCAAAGGTTGAAGGTGTTCACTATGTTTGCCCTCGCGGCCTCCGTACACAGGTGTTACCGTTTTCCAATCGGGCAGGCGAAGTTGCGTCTGGCTAAGAACCGATTCAATTTTTGCTATCCACTTTTCTTTCAGGGCATTTTCGCCAATAAATATTTTTTGATCAATCAGTTCTTTTTCCAAAGACGAAAGTTCAAAAATTCCCAGTGCATAGGGCAGGGCGATATCAAGTGACTTTTGCAATCGGGTAATACTTTCTTCGGTGGCCGAACCGAGTTGCTTAATCCACGTGTTGGCATGTAGCGTATGGTAGCGTAACTCACCCCTTATTTTCCTGGCCAGTTGGGACAGTGGTTCGTATGAAGAATTTGTCAGTGCTTCAAAACGCAAGGCCTCAGCTGTATCAAATAGAAAATGCCGGATTAAACTAAAATCATATTCCTGGTTGGGTAACTCTACCAAAATACAATTATGAAACTGACTGGCGTTGCGGGTAAAGGCAACTGTGTCAGGATCGCTTTCGCCAAGTGATTGCAGTAAAGTATATAACGCTAAGCTTTGCCCTATTTTATCCTGTGCCATAGAAGAAAAGGCAATATCTTCTTCCAGTATGGGGCCAAAGCCTGTCCACTCAGAATTGCGGTGACCGAGAATCAATTGGTCATCGGCCAATTTGTAAAGGAGTTCTTTAAGCGCGAGATTGTTCATGGTTGGGACTGGTTTCTTTCTAAAAACTCTTTCAACTTATCACCGCCTTTATAATCCGAGGCATCGCGAAATTTTTTATCGGGTAACGTTACCCATAACTCTTTTTCTTCTGATGTAGTAAACCGGATAGCTTCACTTGCAATGGCCCACACATTGTAAATGACTTTGCCTGAATTAAATTGTTTCTTCGCTTCACTCATGGCTTGTTGTGGGGTAGCTGCAAGAACACTTCCAACATGTACATGCTGCTTGCCGCGCTTCACCAAATGATAAATCTCAAATGTCTTCTTTGGGCCGGGTTCATCAGTTGATGAGATAAGATCGTAGGCATTGTTTGCACCTTCGGTTAATGGCGACACAAACACTTCGCGTGTATCCACTACATACAACGAAGTGCAGGTGAATCTTCGTGTAAAGGTTTCTTTGGCCAGTACCCAGGCCAGTTCAATATTGGGTGCATGCACAATACCCTCATGCTGAAACGGCTTGCCTTCTTTGGGTTGTACAAAAACCTCGAACGTGCCAAACTGATCTAACGGAGCTTTGGGTGAAGCCTCGTTGATTTGTGGGAGCCGGTTAACACGGGGATCTAAAGAATTCAAGGTTAAATATTTCGGATTCAAAATTTGTTATTGCTCATTTCGAAATTCATACTCTGATTTTAAAATCTGCGAATTCGAAATTTTGAATAGTTAAGCCAACGGAGTAACGTATTCGGTCTTCGGTGTTTTTAGCGCTTCGCGCACCCATTTGCCTCTTGCCTCAGCAACTCTGCGTACTTCTAATCGTTCTTTATTGCACGGGCCATCGCCATTAATTACACGTTTAAATTCTTCCCAGTCGGGTTCGGTATATTCCCATTTACCACTTTCATTTTTCTTCAGATTTGGATCTGGAATGGTAAAGCCGAGTTCCCAGATTTTAGGTACATACATATCCAGAAACTGATTTCGCATTTCATCGTTGGTACCCATCTTCACTTTCCAGCGCATCAGCACTTCAGTATGAGCTGAGATTTTATCTGATGGCCCGAAGAAGTGCATCATAGGCGGCCACCACCGGTTAAGCGCTTCCTGAAACATTTGGCGTTGCGTTGCAGTACCGCTGGCTAAGTAAATCACACAATGATGGCCGTACTTCAGGTGAAACGATTCTTCGGCACAAATCCGATCTAACGCCCGGCAATACGGACCATAGCTTCCTTTTGCATTGGCTAGCTGGTTTACAATGGCCCCGGCATCTACCAGCCACGATATAAAACAGCAATCGGCCCATGTAAACGTGGGGTAGTTAAAGATGTTAGAATATTTCGATTTGCCATTAATCAGGTCATCAATCATTTGTTCGCGCGATTTGCCAAGTGTTTCGGCTGCGCTGTATAATAGTTGTGCGTGGCCCACTTCATCCTGTACTTTGGCCATCAGAGACATTTTGCGTTTAAAGCCCGGTGCCCGGGTAATCCAGGTACCTTCAGGTAGCGCACCAATAATTTCGCTGTGCGCATGCTGCTCAATCATGCGAATAAGTTGTTTGCGATAGAGCTGCGGCATCCAATCAGTAGGCTCAATTTTTTCTCCCCGGGCAATACGGGCTTCAAACTCAGCCAGTTTTACCGGATCTTCCAGAGCCAGACCATCGGTTTTAATGCCTTCAAACGTGTTTCCGCCACCGTACATAAGTGCTGTTTATTTAAGCCTAACAATCGTTTGCAAATATAACAGAGATTGCCCTGATAAGGTTGCCGAACCTATATAAAATGAAAAGGGGAGATGTACTATTTCTTCAAGCCATTCACCAACATATCAGCCAGTTGCTGGCCCAGGTCGGTAGGTACAATTTTGCTTGACGGATCGTACCACATGGGCATCCAGTTGAGGGAGGAGAACAACGTCATTACCGCCAGTTTTTTATCAATGGTATCTTTAAACTCTCCTTGCCGGGCGCCTTCTTCAATTATACCTTTAAAGCGGTTGATGTAGTTGATGCGCATCAATAAAAAATCGCGGAGGTAAGGTTGGCTCAAATGCCGATGTTCATTCATAAACACAGCCGAAGCGGTAAGGTCTTTAGCCATTACCTGAATGTGGCCAATAATTCCTAATTTTAGTTTTTCTACAGACGACACATTTTTCTTTTCTACTTCAGCCAGTGATTTCTGAAACTCGGCAGCCATATCAAAACAGAGGTGCTGCAGAATTTCTTCTTTTGATTTTATGTGCGAATACAAACTGGCTGCTTCAATACCCAGCTTTTGGGCAAGGTCGCGCATGGAGGATGCGGCATACCCTTTTTCCCGAAACAATTCGGCTGCGCTGCGTATTACTTGCTCTTTACGGGATAAATTGCCTGCTACTTCCATGGTGTGGTACAAATCACAGGCTAAAGTAAATAATTAAATTTGATTAAAATTCAGAACAGCCAAAAAATGAAATTCAACTCGGTTAAAGAGTATTTCTACAGACTAAACAATACCGGCTACCAGCTAATGATGGTGCCCTTGATCTTGTTTATTTATTATTATGGCAGTGCATATGCCTTTACAGCGCGCACATGGATAAGCAATGCTACACTTACTCTATATATATTGATTGGAGTTGTAACGTTTGCGCTGATAGCCCTAACGGCCGTTCATTTTTTTGTGCGAGCGAAGGCTGAAAAAATTTCGAAACAAACGGGGCTGGGGCTAAAGCTGGAATTGTTGGGCAGTGTACTGATGAAGCGCATGATTGTGCAGGGGTTAATAATTTTGATGATGCCTGTGGGTTTGGTGCTTACCCATCACCTCGGGTTTACATTCGGGTTTATTGTATTACTGGCCTGGTTCTTTCTGCATTGGCCTACACCCACACAAGTCTGTAACTTGCTGAAGTTGAAAGGAGATGAAAAAGAAATGGTGCTGAGTAAAGGAGAGGCGTTTAAATAAACTATTCACGCCTGGCGGATAAGCTGAGTTTTGCCCTGATGAAAACACTATACCACCCGTAATTTAAAATTAAGATTCAAAATTCAAAATCGGAGAACCCTAATCTTAAATTTTGAATCTTGAATCTTGAATTCGGAATCAGAACGTTACCCCAAAGCTAAATGCATTCAGTTGCGGACCTTTGTTTTCTACAAACAATTCGTTCATATCGTAGTTAAAGAAAAAATCTATATCGTTAAAACCAATCTGTGCCCGTAACCCATAACGTAAATTATTCAAATAAAAATTGTCGTGGTTACGGGGTTTGCGTTCGGCACCATTTTCTTCAAACATCTGTTTGCTGTAGCTGGCTATCCGGTACCCCACATAAGGGCCAACGCCTATGCGAAACGAATCGGAATTATATCCATCAAAAAAACTAGGCTTGTGCCGGTTGCCACCAAAATCCAGCATGGGCACCAGCGAAGCATTCAGGTATGTGGCGGTGAGCTTACTCTTTTTAAAGTCGGCATCGCGTGTATCGGGTTGAAAGATTACATCATTGTCATCTTTGCTTATCTGAATTTGCTCGTTCTCGAACTTAAAGTTGTACCAACTTACACCCAGTCCCCATTCCATGTAAAATTTGTTTGCTAACCGCGTGCGTTGTACCGAGTTAATGCCTACATACCACGAGCCCCAGGGTTTTACTGTGTACGGGCTGTTGTCCTGATCGGGGAAACCATTTTTGCTGATGTAGTTATTAGTACCCAGGTCGAAGTTCATAGAATGATAAGTACGCTTGCCATATTTTTTCTCACGTTTGTGGTCGTTGCTCCAATCTACTCCCCAGTCTTCATCGGGGTCGGTTTCTGTTAGAATGGTTTCATCCTTTACAGTATCTGTTTTTAGGTATTCATCGGCTGGCTTTTCATGCTTTGAGGTATCTTCATTTTCTAATTTGATAATTAAATCAGAAATCAATTTTTGAAAATTATACTGCTTCATGGTCTCCAGGTCTTTCTTATCCTGCACGGCCAGGATTAGTTTACTTCCGGCACCAACTTTAATCACTACCGTATCGGCTGGTTTGGTTTGACCCAATCCTGCAGCACTAATCCATACAGTCAAACAGGTTATTATCAATGTTTTTTTCATACTTAGTTTCTTTTTGTTTTGTCTCTTCTAAAATCAAGGGCGAACAATTCGTTTTTGGCATCGCGTAAGCTGCCCAGTTCGCTTTCTCCGTTTTTAATATCACGCGCTTTCTCAAGAATTTTTTGAAACCCGCTCTTATCATCATCGACAGTTGCATCCGCATACGCTGGCTCGGTTGTTTTAACCGGCATTGCTTCCAATGTAAATTCAATTACAATGGGTTTGCGGGTTGTAGTTTCGGGCGTTTTGTTTTCGGCTACCAGCACTTCATGTTGTACAATTGCAACTTGCGGCTCTTCAACCTGTGTGTTTATTTTTTCCGGTTCATATTCTTTTTTATTTTCCGAGGCGTTCACTTTTACTTCGGTCTTTTGTTTTTGTTCTGTTTTGCTGTCAGCTACCAGATTCTTTTTTTGTTCTTCTGGTTGCACCACTCCCGGATTTTCTTTTTGCGGAGTAAGGTTGGGTTGAAGAACCAGTTCGGGTTGTATTTTTGTATTGTTGTTCCACAAGTACCATGCACCACTTAGCAGCCCGAACAAAACAAACGCTGCAGCCAGGCGCCATACCCATGCGCTATTTTTTTTTGCTAAACCGGCTTCTATTTTTTGCCACGCATCAGCCGATGGTGCCACCTGGTGGTTAGCCAGTTTGGTTTTAAAAAAATTATCTATTCGGTTCATATCCTTTTTGTTTGTAGAGCAAATCTTGCTCTGCGTTTTGAAGACTCTTTTGTAAAGCAACCCGCGCCCGACTCAGTTGCGACTTCGATGTGTTTTCGCTGATGTTCAACTGCTCGGCTATTTCTTTGTGTGAGTAACCATCAATCGCATACAGGTTAAATACAATCCGGTACCCGGCTGGCAATGCCTCAATCATTTTCATCAGGTCTTCCGCTTCAAGGTGCGCTTCCAGGTTTTGGTAATCGGGTTCGTAATCAGCCGCTTCAATATCGGTTTCGAGATACATGTTTTTGTGCTTGCGCAGATAGCTCAGCGATTCGTTTACCACAATCTTGCGCATCCAGCCTTCAAAATTTCCCTCACCGGTGTACTGGTCAATCTTATTCAGAGTTTTAGTGAAGGCTGTTATCCAAACATCTTCTGCCTCCATTTTGTCTTTGATGTACCGGCAACAAAGAGCATAAAATTTAGAGGCATATCGATCGTACAGGCGTTTTTGTGCCTGGCGGTCGTTGCGCCTGCAACCTTCTATCAGTTCCATGTCTTTGGCCCGGTAAATCTCAAATTCCATGTAAAGCGACTAATCAATACCGAGACGTGGGTTTTGTGGCTGGGGTTGCATGGGGTGTTGAGTTTTTTAGACCCTGCCTGCCGCAGGCAAGCTCACCTCCCGCAAGGCGCGGGGCTGGCCCGGCCCCTCTCTCCGGAGGGTTCGGGTGAGTTTATGAGATTATCTATTATATCCCGCTAAAAAGCTCAACTGTTTCCAGGTACTCCGGCACAATAACATTCCAACCTTTTTCTTTTATTTTTTCGGCCAGTACCTCTGCGCTTTCTTTTTCGCCATGTGTTATAAAAGTAAGCTTGGGGCTATCGGTAAAGTTATTGAGCCATTGTAAAAGCTCGCCCTGGTCGGCATGAGCCGATAATCCATTAATCGTTTTTATTTTACATTTTACCGGAACTTCTTCACCAAAAATTTTCACCGAAGGTTCACCATCCTGAATTCTTCTTCCACGCGACCCTTCTGCCTGGTAACCGGCAAACAATACCGTATCATTTTCATTACGGAGCCGATGGAACAAATGATGCAGCACACGGCCACCTGTTGCCATACCGCTGGCCGAGATAATAATGGCCGGACCTTTCAGATCGTTTAATGCTTTTGATTTTTCGCGGGTATCGCAAAAATGAATATGTGCCGAATCAAAAATGCTGATGAGTTGGCCATCCTGATGGGTTGTTTTTATTTTATGATTGTAGCTGTGTCGTTCATACAATTCTGTCACATCAATGGCCATGGGGCTATCTACAAAAACAGGTAACGATGGAATAAGTTTCTTTTCCATCAATTGGTAGAAGTAATAAATTAATAGTTGTGTGCGTCCTACTGCAAACGCAGGTACTATCATTACACCTCTCCGTGCAACAACTTCATTAATGATCTGTTGCAGGTCTGATGTTACGTTATCAATAGGGTTTAACCGGTTGCCGTACGTAGATTCCACCAGCAGAATATCAGCTGTTGTTAATGCTTCGGGCGGGTACATCAGTTCATCGTGGTACCGGCCCAGATCTCCTGAAAAAACAATCTTCTTTTGCTGTGCCGGAGTGGTGAGCGTAAGTTCGGTTATAGCCGAGCCGAGAATATGCCCGGCATTGAAAAATTTTACGCTAAGATTTTTCAGCACTTTAACTTCTTTTTGGTAGCGCGCACTTTGCACCAGTGGAAATACCTGTTCGGTATCTTCTTCGGTAAACAAAGGTTCGGGCTTGCTGTGTTTGGAGTATCCGTGTTTAAAGGCAAATGCAGCTTCTTCTTCCTGAAGTCTGGCGGCATCGCGTAGCATAATTTTCATCAGATCTTCGGTGGCGTGTGTACAAATTATACTTCCACGAAAACCATCTTTTACTAATCTGGGTAGATACCCGATATGATCGATGTGGGCATGTGTGAGAATAACGGTATGGATGGAGGAAGCATCAATCGGTAAACTTTCCCAGTTGCGTAACCGTAATTCCTTTTGCCCCTGAAAGAGCCCGCAGTCGATCAGAATTTTCTGCTTATCGATTTCAAGTAAATATTTAGAACCGGTTACACTTTGTGCTGCACCCAGAAATTTTAAGCGTACGTTCATGTTGATTTTGTCTTACCGAAATGTAGGTAAAATAAAACTGACAGTTGACAAAGGACAATTGACAAAATACTTGCTTGTTGATTAACCATTTGGTAATTGTAAATGAATTAAATTTAGGGTAGCTTAAATGATAAGCTTCAATTGTTGTATGGTCTTCCAACCTGACAGCAAGAATGAAGAAAGAGAATGCAAAGGTAAAAAAATCAGCCACAGATACACAGATAAATGATGAGTGAATCTGTGGCTAAAAAATTATTTATCAATTACTTCTGCATCGCCCCGGTTCGATATTGAACTGGTTATATCTTTTGTAGTCTGCAATTTGCGCGAAACGTTTACTTTAGATGACGAAACACCCCGGGCGGCTATTACTGCTTCGTCTACTTCGTAGTTGAACGCTTTTAGAGAGGAGGCACCCGTGGCATTGGCTTCCATAAAATCTCCCTGGCCACGCAACTCCAGTACCGTAGCACCTGTAAGTTCGATGGTTAGGTTACGTGCTTCCAGTTCTCCTTCGGCTACCATGGCCCCTGTTAATTCTATTTCCACATCTTCTTCAAAAAATCCGTTAAAATTAATTTTACCTGCTCCTTTCGCTTTCAATTCTTTCAACGAGGGCATAATGATTTTGATTTTTACCTTCTCATCGTCCAGAATGTTACGATCCCAGAACATTTTCCGATTGGTTCTGTAATCAATGGTAAGTGTTTCACCTTCGCGCGATACGGTATAGCGCGATTTTTCTTCTTCCGGCCCATCTAATTGAACAGCAAATACATCGCCTTGCCGTATCTCCACATCAAATATTCCGGTTAAATCTACACGGGCAAAATCACGTATCCCATATTGATCGCTCAATCGAATTCTTTGCTCTTCGGATGGATGTTCGCAGTTGGTGCATTCAAAGCCATTGGGTGTCATGCGCCAGGTTTTATTAAGAAAAGAATCGGTGTAACCATCATAATCGCGGTAATTATTATCGATAATGTGCCACATGTCTTCTTCTACTACAAACAATATATTGTAAGGAATGTACAATTCCATATTCAGCCGCTGTGCGCGAAATTTAGCTTCCGGTTTAAAAGTCATGTTAGAATCAAATACGAGAACACTGTCTTGTTGTTCAACATTGTAGTTTACCATCTGCGCGTTTTCGGCTGCCACTTTGCGTGTGTTGCCTTGTGCTTCAAAACGTTGAATTAGTTTAATGTCGGTACCTTCATACCCTTTTACAACTAACGAAGTCATGTCGTAATCGTCCAGGCCCATTTCGCGCATTCTCAAAACAGCTACTTTGCCTTGTACCAAAAATGTTTTTTCTGTTTTATACTCGCCTTCTTCTTTAAAGGCATATACAATCTGGGGTACACTTATACCTACGGCAGCTATGCTAATGAAAAACAATACAAACAAAGACCAGCCTACCAGTGGATTGAATGTAATACGCTTGGCTATAATCGAATTTCCAATCAGGTTTATGAACAATGCAGGAATAAAAGCTACCAGAAAGGCGAAGACTACAGTCCAGGAAGGGAAGGTGTTTCGCATGGCTTCAAGCGGTAAGCCTATATCGCCAATGTTTACGTTCCACCAGGCCCAGTCGGTTAAGTGAAACACACCAAAGATTACGCCTACAGTAAATAATAAAGAGAGCATAATAAATAATCCGGTAAGGCTTATGGCTATACCAATAGCTACTCTTAAAACATCTACAATTACCCGCATAAGGGGGCCCAGCACTTTAGCCAACCCATCAATAACCATTGCAATAAGACGAAACGGAAATAAAACGATTTTAGCCAGTGTGCTTTCTTCGCCATGTTCTTTTTCGTTCAGGCCTTTTTTTACAGTCGATTCAATGTTAGAAAGGGTAACGGGCTCACCCTGCATTTGCATTTTTTCTGTAATGGTTTTGGCTTCGGGCAAAACAATCCAAAGTATGATGTATGTTAAAAAGCCTACACCAAAAATGGCGAAGATGACGAACACAAGGCGGATAATGGCCAGGTCGGCACCAAAAAAAGCAGCTATACCACCCGCTACACCACCAATTACTTTGCGCTCAGGATCGCGGAACATTTTCTTTACACTTGGCTCGTCTTCCAGTTCATCAGAGCCAGGTAATAAAATCCAGAGGATAATGTAAATGAGGAATAAGCCACCATAACTCAATACTAAGGTGAGAGCAAACAACAAGCGCGGCCAAACCGGGTCTATATTAAAGTAATGTGCAAGCCCCGCACACACACCACCTAATATTTTGCGTTTCTGATCGCGCAGTAGTTTGCGGGCTGTAGTTTTGGTTCCCGTTGAAGAAGTCGTGTCGGGTGGCGTTGTGTACTCACCGGCAAACTCTTGTTCTTCGGCCGCTTTAAAGTCGCTAACGCTACCCATGGTAGTCATCAGGCTGCTTACATCTTCGGCTGTTATTACCTGCTTGCCTTCGTTAAGTTTAGCCAGAAAGATTTCGGCTATGCGACTTTCAATATCTGAAAGTATTTCGCTACTGTCTTCAAAGGTGGCAAAGTAGCGCTTGATGGAATCTAAGTATTTGCGCAGGGTTTCGTAGCCGTCTTCTTCTATGTGGAAGATGATGCCGCTGATGTTTATGCTGATATTCTTTTTCATGATTTAATATTCGAGGTTCAAGATTTGAGATTCAGAGCGTAGGTTTTGAATTCTGAATTTTGTTAGGCTATTTCTTTGGGGCGTTGTGTAATCATTTCTGTACTGCTCACCATTTCATTCCACGTTTCGGTAAGGCCCTGCAAAAACTCTTCACCTTCAATAGTAAGCGTATAATACTTGCGGGGTGGGCCCGATTTAGACTCCACCCACTTGTACTCCAGTAACCCGGCATTCTTTAATCGCGTAAGCAACGGGTACAGGGTTCCTTCCACCACAATCATTTTGGCGGCTGTCAGTTCATCAATCATATCGGTGGCATACACTTCACCCCGCGAAATTATATGCAGGATGCAGTATTCGAGTATGCCCTTTCTCATCTGCACTTGTGTGTTCTCCATGTTCATAGTTACCGACTTTTACTGATCGGTACTTGGCATCACCAAGTACTAAGCCAAATTGATTAGCGTGCAAAAATGCTTTAAAACAGCCCAAAAAGCGAATTTTTGTTTTTTGAGCTTTACTTTTTTGATCATAAATGAACAGCCTGAAAATTAAAAGCGTACACTCTTAAGTCTTTAAAGGCCCTCATTTTACCTGAATTTAAGAAGCGAAACACCCAGTTACCCGTATTTTTACCCTGGTATTTACTATCAATAACTTAAAGGATTACTGTGCGGATTGGTTTTTGGCTTTGTTTCGCTTTATTCATTGCATCTTTTTCAGCTTTGGGTCAATACTCCAACTCGTGGATAATAGCAGGCCAGAGTTATTACCGCATACCCATAGCAAACAAGGGTGTTTACCGGCTTACGTATGCAGATTTACAAAATGCCGGAGTTCCTGTTAATTCCGTAGATCCCCGTCAGATTCAAATTTATCATCGCGGGGTAGAACAGGCCATTCGGGTAGAGGGGCAGGACGATGCCATGTTTAATACTTCTGACTACATCGAGTTTTTTGGTAACAGCAATGATGGTACGTTAGATAAGGATTTATATAAACCAACCGCTGCACAACCACATTCGTATTATAATCTATACAGCGATACTACAGCGTATTTTCTTACCTGGCCGTTATTTGCTACACTGGGTAAGCGGATTTCCGGTTTCTCTGAAGTGAATGTTTCAGCACTTCCTGCCCAAACGCATCATCAGGCAAACCAATTGTTAATTAATAAAGAGCAATACTCCGGAGGTAATCTTTTAAATGATGTGCTGCGTTTTACACACTTTGATGAGGGTGAGGGTTGGACTGGTGTGGCCATCAGGCAGAACCAAAGCATAGATTATGTGATTGATCAGGTTATCCAAACGGTGCCCGCTGCGGAAAATCCGCAGATAGAAATTTTGTTGGCAGGTCGCGATCAGATTCCGCACACCGCACAAATTTATGTGGGGCAGAATGCAGCATCGTTACGATTATTAGACACGTATAGGTTTAATGGTTTTGCCACTCCGAAGCTTACGTATCCGCTTTTGTGGAGCGATGTGGGTGCAGATGGCCGTGTAACTATTCGATTAGCGGCCCCTGCTGAAGCCAATAATCGTTTTCAATTTAGCGTCTCGTATGTACGTGTTACATTTCCGCAAAATTTTCAACTCGCAACACCAACAGCGCAAACATTCCGGTTGGCAGAAAACGCAGGAGGTAAATCGTATGTAGAGTGGAGCGGAGCAAATTCTACTACACGTGTGTGGGATGTAACAGATAATACAAGTCCAAGAAGCATAGGAACTCAATTAACGGGAATAACATTAAAAGCGATTGTTGATCAGGCGCAAACTTCGCGCGTTTTATTTTTATTTGATCAAACTCGTACGGCAACGTTGAAGCATGTTAAATTCAGATCGATTACACCATCGCAAGCGGATTACATTGTTATATCCCATAAAGATTTAATGCAGGCTGCCGGTGGTTATGCCAATCCTGTAAAATCCTATGCCGGCTATAGAGCTTCCGAAGCGGGTGGTGGTTATGATACGTTAGTAGTATCAGTTGATCAGTTATATAATCAGTTTAATTATGGCGAAACATCTCCGCGGGCTATTTATGAGTTTATGCGCTACATGGTAGGCGAAGGCTCACCTCAGTATTTATTTCTGATTGGCAAAGGCCGAGATGTGAGTTCAGGTTATCATAGGCTCATTAATCCATCTGCTTCTATAACAAAAGATTTTGTTCCGCCTGCGGGTTCGCCCGGTGCCGATATGACGTATACGGCAGGATTAGGCGGTACCACATACGAGCCTGCTGTTCCTACCGGAAGATTATCGGCTACTACATCGGTGCAAGTTGCTGCCTATCTGAATAAAATTATTGAAACTGAAATGCCTGCGCTGCAATCCTGGCAGAAGAAAGGATTGCATTTAAGTGGTGGTATTTTACCAACAGAACTGATACTCTTTCGCGAGTATCTGGATGGATTCAAATCTGTTGCCGAACAACCCAATTGGGGGGGCTCGATAACTACAATTGCCAAACGCGATCCGAATCCGGTTGAGTTGATTAATATTTCGGATGAAGTAAATGCGGGTGTAAACCTGGTTACCTTCTTCGGGCACTCTTCTCCCAGTACAATTGATATTGATATTGGATTTGCAACCGACCCTACTTTAGGCTATGCAAATCCGGGTAAGTATCCTGTATTTTTAATTAACGGCTGTAATGCGGGTAATTTTTTTTCAAACGCACAGGCGTTTGGCGAAGATTGGATAAATGCACAAAATAAAGGTGCACGGGCATTTATTGCCCACAGTTCGTATGGGTTCACCTATTCGTTACAATACTATTCCGGATTATTTTATCAGGTTGGGTTTAACGATACCCAGTACGCAGGTAAAGGCATTGGAGATGTGCAAAAGGAAGTGGCCCGGCAATATCTGCAATCGGCTGTAGCTAATATGGCCAACATCACACAAGTACAACAAATGGTTTTGCTGGGCGATCCGGCTGTTAAACTTTTAAATTTTTCAAAACCTGATTATGAAATCAAGCCGGCTGATCTTGCACTTGTGTCGTTCGATGGAAAACCGGTAACGGTAGCCAGCGATTCATTTGCCATTCGGATTGTGCGGCATAACCGGGGACTGGCAAAAGATTCTCCTTTAAAAATTTCGGTTACACGCTCGCTTGGTGATGGGTTGCAGGTACACTACGACTCACTCTTTACACCTGTTTACAACACCGATACAGTTTATTTTCATATAAAGGGTTTGGCTCAGGGTGGTGGGTTAAATCAGTTTAACGTTATACTCGATCCGGATGATGCTATTGAAGAACAGGATGAAACAAATAATGAAGCTACACTTGAAAGTTTTATTGCAACCAGTACCACCTTTAATCTGTTTCCAAAAAATTTTGCCATAGTTGGACAACGGGCTGTAAAGCTACTTTGGCAATCCACTAATCTGCGGTCGCCAAACCGCGAGTATGAAATTGAGATAGACTCTGTAAACACGTTCGATAGTCAGTATAAAATCAATCGTGTGGTAGCAGGTTCGGTACTGGCCGAGACAGAGATTACGCTACCGGCTACAGACTCTACCGCGTATTATTGGCGAACGCGTTTTAAGACACCACAACCAGGAGAAAGTACCGATTGGACAACGAGTAGTTTTTCGTTTATTGATAATAGTGAAGAGGGTTGGGCGCAACTCAGACCGAAGCAAGTGGAGTATAATTCGTATTTGAATTTAATTGCTCCCTCCGGAAGCGTTCCATTTTCTTTTGAAGAAACGCAAGTACAGGTTTCTGTAACTATTCCGGGTAGCGAAAATCCATTACCCTACACCGAAGCATCTTTTAAGATTAATGGTTCTGAGTTTAACCTGAGCACACAAGGCCAGCCTTGCCGCAATCATTCATTTAACTTGGTAGCTTTTAATAAAAACACGGCCATGCCTTACCCGGCCTTACCGTTTAATTTTCAAGATCCGCGCACGTGTGGGCGCGAGCCACAAGTAATCAATAGTTTTTTATATCATGAGTTGGAAACAGGATTAGGTGATGATCTGATTGCGTATGTAAATGCCGTAGCACCTGGCGACTCAGTTATAATATTTACAATTCACAATCCATCGTATAACGCGTGGCCCGTTGCAGCCAAAAATTCACTCGCTCAGTTAGGGATTAGCCCAGCCGATTTTGATTTATTACAAGCAGGCGAGCCCATTGTAGTTTTTGGTAAGAAGGGTGCACCAGCAGGCAGTGCACGTATTGTTCGTTCATCTATTGCTCCGGCAAACGAACAGGTGCTGAGTACTTCTGGTACTATAACGGGTCGTAATTCTTCAGGCTCTATGAAATCAACCCTGATTGGCCCAGCCCTGAGTTGGAATGAATTTAAACGAAGTGCTGAATTGCCTGATCCGGAAGATTTGGTTTCTTTTTCTATTTATGGTATTACACCAGCCGGTGCGGAGGTGCTAGTGGCCGATAACGTGCCGGTTGTATATAACCTTACGTCTATATCTGCTATTGATTATCCGTACTTGCGCGTAGTGTTTACCACCACCGATGAAACCAATCTTACCCCAGCGTTGTGGAAACATTGGTTAGTGTTGTATGAATCGCCAGCAGAAGGATTACTGATGTACGCAGGAGAACAAGAATCGCAGCATGTACAAGAAGGTGAATCCTGGAGTGCTTCGTTTGATTTCAAAAATATTTCGAATAAAGCGTTTACAGGAATGTTACCGGTTGAAATTGAGGAAGTGAACATTCAAACACAAGCACGCCACGTGCAAACTTTTGAGATTAATGCCCCCTTGCCCGGAGAGATTACTTCATTTGTTTACTTGTCTGGTTCAACGGGAAAGGAGGGAAGCAATACACTTAATGCTACCGTAAACAACAAGGTAGTGCCCGAAGCATACTACGAAAATAATTTTATGTCGTTGGTAGATTATTTGTATGTGGAGGCCGATAAGGTACCTCCGGTACTTAATGTAACGGTAGATGGGCGGCAGTTGCGCAATGGAGATTTTGTTTCATCGGCACCGGTTATTATAGTTGAACTTCAGGATGAGAATAAATTTTTATTTAAAGCCGATACGATTGGCTTTACTTTGTTACTGGGTAGTAATTGTAATGCCCCGGCCTGTACATTTAAAAGAATAGCATTCAGCAGCCCACAGGTTACCTGGTATCCGGCAACGGCTACGTCACCGTTTCGGGTAGAATTCCGGCCCGCTCTGGAAGATGGCATGTATGAACTCTCTGTGCAGGGAGCCGATGCAAAAGGAAACCTGGCAGGAAGTACACCTTATCAGGTTTCATTTCAGGTTGAAAGTACGCCTTCGCTTCAGTGGAAGGGTGTGTATCCAAACCCTTCGCAGGGTAGGTTTGCTTTTCAATTTGTGTTAACAGGAGCATTGCCAGGCGAATTTCAGTTGGAAATTTTTTCTTCGGAAGGTAAACGATTACATACTTTTGAATGGTCTGATCTGATCCCATTTCATGTAGGTACAAACGAGTTGGTATGGGAGGGCACCGATGCAACGGGTGGATTACTGGCACCAGGAGTGTATTATTATAACCTGCAAATTGCAACACCAGACAATGCAATCCGTGAAAGAGGTAAGATTGTATTAATTCGGTAATAATTTTAAAATTCCTCAACTATGAGATTAACCTTGTTAGCAGGATTGGTTTTGCTTACAACAAAACTGAGTGCTCAATTTGCCTTATCGGTACCACCGGCAACCCCCGAAATGTTTGCGCCCGGGTTTGTATCCACAGCCATGAACGAACGTGATTTTGCAATTTCGCCTGATGGAAATGAAATCTATTTTACGATTTCAACACCTAAGTCGGGTTTTCAAACTATTGTGTTTAGCAAGAAATCAGAATCCGGTTGGGCTAAACCTCAGGTAGCTCCATTTGCCGGAAGGTTCAGTGACCTTGAGCCTGCTTTTAGCATGGATGGAAAAACTTTATACTTTGCATCCAATCGTCCGTTATCCGGAACGGAAACTAAAGATTTCGATATTTGGAAAGTAGTCCGTAAAGGAAACTCCTGGGACGAGCCGGAAAATTTGGGATTAGTCGTAAATACATCTTCAGATGAATTTTATCCCTCAGTTGCAAAGAACGGGAACTTGTACTTTACTGCTTCGTATGCAGGCGGCCCGGGTCGAGAAGATATTTATGTTTCCCGGTACCACCAGAATCAGTTTCAAAAACCGGTTGCACTCGATACAGCAGTAAATACCAGATTTTACGAGTTTAATGCATTTGTTTCGCCTAATGAAGATTACATTATTTTTACCTCGTACGGAAGAAAAGACGATACGGGTGGGGGTGATCTTTATATTAGTCTGAAAGATCAGCAAGGAAACTGGAAACCAGCTAAGCATTTATCGCAATTAAATTCTAACCAGCTTGATTATTGCCCGTTTGTTTCGCCCGATGGTAAGAGTTTATTCTTTACCAGCGAACGCCATCAGTTGCCAACAACTTTTGCATTACCGGCAACCTATCAAACCATTCAGCAATTTCAGACTCAGCTTCTGAATGGAACCGGAAATATTTATTGGATAAGTTTTGAGGTTCTGAAGAATTCCCTGAAATAATTTGTGCGTCTTATTTATGTTAATACAAAAAAAGGTTTGACTTACGCTAACCCTTTTTTGTTTGAATGACATTATTCTTAATGATGATGCCCACCCGGGCCATGCACATGGCCATGCGAAATTTCATCAGCGGAAGCATCACGAATTTCAATTATCTCAACAGCAAAATTTAATTCTACGCCAGCCAGCGGATGGTTGGCATCTACTGTAATAGATTCAAGTCCTACGTGTGTTACCGTTACCACCTGCCCTTGATTGGTTTGAAATTGCATGCCAACTTTTATTTCTTGTGTACCAAATGCAGTACGCGGTACTTTCTTCGTAAGTGCATCGTCTTTTACTCCGTAACCTTTTTCAGGCGATACTTTAATATTGAATTTGTCGCCCTTTACTTTTCCTTCCAGTCCCTCTTCCATGCCTGGAATTAAATTCCCTATACCATGAATGTAATACAAAGGCTCGCGGCCCGAACTTGTGTCTAGAATTGTGCCTGCATTATCGGTTAGTGTATAGTGAATACCGGCTACTTTGTGCTTTGTAATTTGCATATACGTAAAATAAATTGTGAGTTATCGGGCAAAGATGAGAGTTTAAATCTTGAACACAAATTGTTTTTAAGATAACCTCAGTAAATCATGGCAAAGTAAATGCAACATAGGCATCGCCTGGTTTCGTACCCAGCTTGCCGCCTCCGCAGGCAATTACTACATATTGTTTTCCATTTAATTCGTAAACTGCGGGTGTAGCAAAGCCAGAAGCGGGCAAGGTGTACTCCCACAACAGTTTGCCGGTAGCTTTATGAAATGCACGAAACTTGTTATCGCGTGTAGCGGCAATAAACACTAATCCTCCTGCCGTAACCACAGGGCCGCCATAGTTCTCGGTTCCGGTTGGCGGAATGCCGCGGGCTTTCAGTTCTTCGTATTCACCCAAAGGTACTTTCCATTCAAACTCTCCGGTATTCAGGTTAATCGCATTTAAGGTTCCCCAGGGCGGACTAATAGCAGGATAACCTTCGGGTGTAATAAACTTGGTATAACCACTTAGTCGATAAGGAATAAAGTTTACACTATCAAATGGAGTAACGGTTGTATTAAAAGTATTGGCCTGTACTTCTTTCTGTTCCAGAATATACGAGGTAAGAGCTTGTACTTCTTCTGTTTTTAATTGTTGAAACGCTGGCATCATTCTGCGACCGGTTTTTAATACTTCGGCAAAAGTGGTGGATGAATATTTTGATTTTATATTAACCAAGGTTGGATTGTTTCCTGTGCCTTTCCGATCGGCACCATGACAAGAAGTGCAGTGTTGTGTATATAACCGTTGGCCAGCCGTTAACCAGGTTTCTGATTTTGACTCAGCTGGTTTATTATCAACCATCTTCATTACCCAGGCCATTTCATTGGCATTTACATATAAAACTCCCGTGGCCGGATCGAAAGCCGGGCCGCCCCACTCACCACCACCATCGTATCCGGGAAATATTAAGGAAGGGGTTTTGCCTGGCGGGATGAACATACTCCCAAACCGATAGCCCAACATTTCGCGGTATAATTTAGAACGTGTAGTGTCATGCACATAGGGATTGAGATCGTCTAATGTTAAAGTTTGCCGCGAGAAAGGAGCAGGCTTTACCGGAATAGGTTGTGTGGGCCATACTTTTTCACCTTCCAGTTCGCTTACCGTATCAACGGAAATCTCCTCAATATCAAATACAGGTTTGCCGGTTTCGCGTTCAAATACATAGACCATTCCGTTTTTGGTGGTTTGCGTCACAGCGTCAATCTTCTTTCCATTTTGATAAAGTGTAACCAGTGCGGGCGGTGTGGGTAAATCTTTATCCCACAAATCGTGATGCATAAACTGAAAGTGCCAGATGCGTTTGCCTGTGTTGGCATCCAACGCCAGCAAACAATTGGCAAATAAATTCGAGCCTTTGCGCTTGCCTCCATAAAAATCATAAGCGGCCGATCCGGTAGGGGCAAACAGAATTCCTCTTTCTTCATCTAAAGAAAATCCGCTCCACGCGTTTGCACCTCCTATATGTTGCCAGGCATCTTTATCGTCCCACGTTTCATAGCCATATTCACCCGGTTGGGGAATGGTGTGGAATATCCATTGCAGTTTTCCGGTAACTACATCATACGCCCGAATGTGTCCCGGTGCGCTGGGTGGCGCTTCGTTTACGCGGGTGCCCATAATGAGCAAATTTTTATAGACTACCCCGGGCGAGGTACTCACAACAAATAAATCTTTTGCATCGCGACCCAAATCATTATGCAAATCGATAGCGCCTTTATTACCAAAAGTTGGAATTGGTTTGCCGGTATTTGCATCAACAGCATACGTGAGTGAGCCTGCGGTAAAAAAAATACGTTTGTCTTGCTGGCCGTCTGTCCAGTAGGCTACCCCGCGGCTGTTAATCATAATATGATACGACAGCCGGTGATGGTCGAAATCTGTTGGTGCATTAGCATCAAACACCCACATTTCTTTTCCGGTGGCGGCATCAATCGCGAAGAGTTTCATTTGCGGACCGACACCATACAACACACCCTCAACAACAATTGGGTTGCATTGAATTTGAGATCCGTTTAAGGTATCGGCATCACCCGTGTGGTAGGTCCAGGCTACCTGTAGTTGTGCTACGTTGGTGGTATCAATCTGAGTGAGAGTAGAGTATTTAATCCCTTCCGCAGAGCCATTGTAGGTTTTCCAGGTTTTATATTCTTTAGTTTCGGGCTTGCAGCCTATCAAAATTGGTAAGAGTAGAACAATGTAACGCATAAGGGTAGGGTTTGTAGGCGAGGGATACATACCACGGGTACGTGAAAGATTTTAAGGTAGGTAAAAATAAGAAAACCTTTTTACCGTTACCTTTGGTAACTAAATTGCTCCTGCCGGATTCTTAATTCACGCTACAAATATGAAAATATACATTTTTTTGATTGGCACGTTATTCCTTGCTTCCTGCCGCAACAGTAACTCTGATATGCCTCAGTATGAGGTGGCCAATGCGGATGGATTTCTTCAGAAGGCATCATTGCCCCCACCAACTGAACAACCAGCTCAGGAAATAGTTGAACGCAAACTTATCCGAAATGGCAATATAGAATTTCTGACGAAGGATGTACGGAAAACAAAAACCGAAATAGAACGCATTACTAAAGAACAGAAAGGATACATTTCTTCCGAGAATGAAAATAACTACGGAAATCGCTTTCAGGTTAACCAAACCTTGCGCATCCCGGCTGATAAGTTTGATGAAGTGATGAAACAATTAGAAGGCCTTGCCGAAAAAGTAGATAACAAAAACATCAACGCGCAAGATGTAACCGAAGAATTTATTGATGTGGAAGCCCGCCTTAAAACCAAAAAAGAACTGGAAGCCCGCTACCTTGAATTATTGAAGCAGGCTAAAACCGTGGCCGATATAGTTTCTATTGAAGGCCAGATTGCCAATGTGCGGGCAGAAATTGAATCGATGGAAGGTAGATTGAAGTACCTGAGTAACCAGGTTTCGTTCAGTACACTTAATGTTTCTTTTTATCAGGAGTCGGCTGCAGGTTATGGTTTTGGTTCCAAGTTTTTAAACTCGTTGAAGTCAGGTTGGTTTAACCTTATTGATTTTGTGTTCTGGGTGCTAAGCGTATGGCCGTTTGTATTGGGAATAACTGCGTTGGTGATTTGGTGGGTTAGGAGGAGGTCAACGGTTTGACGTTCGTTATAACCGTTGTGAAGTTCTATAACACCTTTTAGCGGCTTTTAAATTGACATTCTAATAATTCTGTTTGCAACCTTTCTGACACAATTATGAATCTCTGAAGATCAGCTTTTGAGGCCTTAAGTGAATCACTTTTGACCTTATACATATTTTCCAACTCCACATATTTTTCTTCGGTATTTTCTAGGTCACTTTTTTTATTCCAAAGAAGAATTGCTGTCACAATGTTTCCAATCATTAAGAGAAGAAATATAACCTTCTTAGCTATTCCCATACGTTAACACCAATTAATGTAGTCCCTTCAAACCAATAATTTTTTACTTGATACCTACCGCAACCGTCAGAACAATAGCTGACAATGAGAAATGAATTAACACCCATTTGAAAAAACGCGGAGCCAGAACAATCCCATCCGCACATTATTCTGCCATTGGAATTGTTGTTCTCATTTTCATATACGTTTGTTTTAGAATTCAGTCCAGCAATTATCTCCAGATCACTTACCTTGACACCTCCATTATTTTCAATAATTCTAATAATGCCATCTATAACTTCGCTGTTATGACTTGAAGCAAGCCGACCATTAGATTTTATAGATAATTTAATAAAACCATTAATCAGCATGAACTGATCAATCTCATGTTTAGCGAGTTCTATTTGAACTTTTTCGGGTTCTAATTCTGGATTTTGACAAGCCGAAATTATAATAAAGAAAATAGAATGTAGTGCCTCTTCATGCATTAAACATTTTGTCCTACTAAGATCGTTACAAAAGCAATGAAACAAACTTTCTTTGAATTTATTTTTTATGCAACACCCAAACTTCATCATAATACAATTCCCCTGAGTCCACCATTTCACGAATTACCTCTATAAATACTTCTTTCTCGGATGGGTCAACAGCCAGCTCGAGTTCGTCCACCGTCATAGGCTTCTGTTTCAGCAGATAATTTATTTGTTGTTCGTAATCTTTAAACAACGCTGTGTTCTCTTTCTTATGTTTGTCAATACACACATCGCAACGGCCACAGTTTACATCTGTAATTTCATCAAAGTATTCTTGGATCAATTGCATGCGGCACCGATGACTTTGTGTTGTATAGTTGATGATGGCCGACATTTTTTCCAAATGTAGATTACGCCTGCGCGCAAACTCATTCCTGTCAATCGGTAACTTATCCGCATCTTGCCGTGCAGTTACGAAAGTGATTTTTGGGCTATCGTTCACCGGTTCATACACCAGTACTTGTAAATTGTGCAGCTGTTCTAACTCCAGCCTAACCACACCCACGCTAAGCCTTAACATTTGCGCCACCTGTGTTTCTGAGATGGATGTGAATTCGGTGTACAACTCGCCCCCGTATAATCTAAGTAATGCTTTAATGATAGGATCAAACCGGGCATGCGCTACCTGAAACTCGTACAATTTTTTATTATCGAAGGTAAAGTGTAGCACGGAAGGCCGGTAAAAACTTTCGTTGAATTCGATCAGGCCAAACTCTTCCAGTTTTTTCAAAGCCGGGTACACCTCCATCGATTTGAGGTTAAATCTTTTGCAAAACACTTCAAGATCAAAATCAAAACTTTCGCCCTGACTGCTGCCCAATGCAATGTGAAAAAAATTGGCGAGTGCCTGATACGTATTTTTTAAAACCGGTATATCGGGCTGCGCGTGTTCCACTTTCAATTTTAAAGAATCAATGTCGGTGTCGTGATATAAAATTGCAGCGTAGCTACGTTTTCCATCTCGCCCCGCCCGGCCTGCTTCCTGGTAATAGGCTTCCAGCGTTTCGGGTAAATCCATGTGCACCACCACGCGCACATCGGCTTTATCAATGCCCATTCCAAAGGCATTGGTGGCTACCATTACGCGGCATTGATTGCTAATCCACTCCTCTTGTCGCATGGTTCGTTCGGCATGTGTAAGTCCGGCATGATAAAATGTAGCGCTAATACTATTCTTCTTTAAGAATGTAGCGAGCACCACCGTAGCTTTTCTTGATCGCACATAGATAATAGCCGAACCGGGTACTTTGCGTAAAATCTCGAGCAATTTTTTCTCCTTTAGCTCAGATTTGCGGATAACAAGAGAAAGATTATCGCGCGCAAAACTTTTTTGAAATGTTACCTCTTGCTTAAACTTTAGTTTCTGAATAATATCATCTTTTACTTGTTTGGTAGCAGATGCGGTTAACGCAATAAAGGGAATGTTAGGGAGCACATCGCGCAATTCTGCAATTTGTAAGTAGGGTGGCCTGAAATCGTAACCCCACTGAGAAATGCAATGAGCCTCATCAATCGCCACCAGGCAGACTTTCATTTTCTTTACACGTTCTTTAAACAGTTCAGTCTGTAATCGTTCGGGCGAGAGATATAAAAATTTTTGTTGGCCGTAAATACAATTGTCCAGTGTAATGTCAATTTCCCGGTGATGCATACCGGCATGTACTGCTACGGCAGCAATGCCCCGTTGTTTTAATTGCTTTACCTGGTCTTGCATTAAAGCAATAAGCGGAGTAATTACCAGGCAAATTCCTTCCAGCATCATAGCCGGAACCTGAAAGCAAATAGATTTACCACCACCCGTTGGTAAAATGGTTAGTACATCTTGCTTATTTAACACGGCATCAATAACCTTATCCTGTGGAGGTCTAAACTGAGAATAGCCCCAGTATTGTTTCAGAATGTTGGCAGGTGTAGACATGATCAGGTAACTATAGTTACCATTTAATTTCCTGTTTATTTAGAAAGGCAGATATTCCTTTTTTACAATCTGCAGTGGCACGGGCTTTTGCATTTTGAGTAGCCGCTAAGGTCAATGCATCGCCTATTGTCAGATTTTGCACTTCGTTAATCAGTTGCTTTGTTAACTGCATCGACTGCGCAGAATTCTGATTGATTAGATTTTGCGCAAATTGGTTTACACGATCTTCAAGCTCGGTTGCAGGAACTACCTGAGTAATTAATCCGGTGGCAAAGGCGGTTTCTGCCTTTATAAGTTCTCCGGTAAGTAAAAGATGCCGGGCTTTTTGTTCTCCGATTTTACGAATCAGAAAGACAGCCACCAGGGCGGGAATAAACCCGATGCGTACTTCGGTATACCCAAACTTTGCTTCAGGTACAGCAAACGTAAAATCGCATACGGTAGCCAATCCACAACCTCCGGCTAGTGCATGGCCTTGTACCTGAGCTATTACTACTTTTTTTAAAGTATAGATTTTAAGAAAGAGTTCTTTTAGATGCTGAGAGTCGGCCAGATTTTCTTCGTACGAAAAATTCTGGAGTTGTTGCAGGTAGTTTAGATCGGCCCCGGCACAGAATGATTCACCGTTAGCTTTCAAAACAACAACCTTTACGGATGCGTCTTGCTCAGCTTTATCGAAGGCATTTTTAAGTTCAGTTATAATTTCCGGACTAAGTGCATTTCGTTTCTCAGGCCGGTTAAGGGTAAGGTAAGCCGTTTGGTTGGCTACAGAATAAAGTACTAAGCTCATGGTGTTTTATTAATCACTAAGTACAAATGCGCCATCATTGGCCACCGCGTGTACTTGCCACGGTTTATTTTGCTGGGCCAGTTTCCAACGGGCAATATAATAGCTGCTGTTGGTACCATCTAATATTATTTTGATGTTTGGCCTCAATACAGAAGTGTCGCGCAGCAACAAAGCGTTATTGCTTACAACCAGGTAGTCGATAGGTAATGGTGGTACGGGTTGCTTGCGATCTAAAACGGCAATGCTTTTACTGTTCCAAAAATAATAGGCGATGCCATGGGTGTTTTGGCTGAACGGAATTTGGGTTTGAGTTTCTGTTACTCCGCGTTGTAACCGATTAGGCAATACGTGGAAACGCGTACGTTCATAATCATTCTGCAATGCACTATCGGCAAGGTAAAAGCTTTTACCCCTCGCAATCCACTCTATGGCCGAGTGATTAGAAATGCTGTACACAATAAATTGCTGCGTGTTATAGGTGTTAATTAAATGTAAAACCTGCGAAGCGATAAGCGTACTACATAATGCAGAGGTGAGCCAAATCCATTTCCGGTTACGGTAATGAAGAAGCAGCACGAAAGAAATCAGTATTCCGATAATGAGCCAACACTGAAATGTGGTAACATAAATACCGCTGATAATGCTGTATGGCAATTTTTCGGTAACCATAACGGTCCAGTTAAGAAGCTCGATTAACCATTGCAATAGCCAGCCAATTAAATCGGCCAAAGGAGAAACCCAGCTTACCGCCAGTAACACAATGCCTCCTACCAAGACGGCAGTTGAAAGCGGAATAACAAATAGGTTGGAGACAAGAAAGTAAACCGGAAACTGATGGAAATATAACATACCCAGTGCAAAGGTGGCAATTTGTGCAGCAATAGAGATACACGTGATCTCCCAAACCCAGTTTCCTATGGCACTATCAATCACCCAAAGATTATATAGAGGTTTTTGGAGATAAACGATTCCAAGAACAGCCAGATAAGAAAGCTGAAATCCAACAGACATAATTAAGAATGGATCGTAAAGCAACAGTACGAATGCCGATGTAGCTAACGTGTTATAAATATTAGTACGCCAGCCCAATGGTTTGGCCAATGCAACAAACGAGAACATGGTAACCGCGCGAAGCACCGAAGGAGAGAGCCCGGTAACAAATGCAAATGCCCAAAGTAGAAAAATACTTATACCGGCAACCAACCAGGGACTCCATCGGTATTTTTTGATAGGTTTAAAAAGAAATAAAATAATTACATAGATAATACCCACATGCATTCCGGAAACGGCCAGTACATGCATGGCTCCGCTGGCTGCATAAGCGTTAAGTAATTCTGTGTCGATACCTTCGGTTACACCTAAAATTAAAGCCATTGCCACAGCCTGATTCTGTGTGCCCCTAATCGATGACTCTATAACCATGGTTGCCCAATCGCGAACGCGGTGTGAGTAGTAGATAAATCCTTTGCGGGCTGAAGGGGCTACAAATTGTATTTGAGTAGCCTGTAAAAATTGCTGATGGTAAATGTTTCTGAAGCTGAGAAATCGCCTGAAGTCAAATTCGTTTGGATTGGCAGGTGGTTTTAGTACCTGAGGTGTGCCTTTGACTAATAAACGATCACCATACAACCAGGGGATTTTATCAATTGTTTTTTTAGATACATACAAAACAACTTTCCCAGAAACGGGTTTCCAGGTATCTGTTTTTGCCTGAACTATTTCTGCATAAAACTTCCACGAATTTGTTTTTGATTCCGGGGCGCTTCGTACTATACACTCATAGGCTGTTATGCCGTTAATATGAATCAGGTTATCTGGGTGGTTGCTAAATGTATTTTGACGGAGATGAACAAACCCAAACACTAAAAGTGTAGCCATAGCCGTAAAACCAAAAATGATTTTTACTTTTTTGTATCTACGGCTAATAAACCAAACTATGAATGTTAAACCTGTTAACCCGATCAGGATAAGTGAAGCATTTGGTATACTAAGAAGGTGAGGTTGATAAATAGCAATCAGAATGCCGGCAACAAGGCACAAGGTAATGCGCACCATTGAATACGGAACCCACTTCTGCATGAAGTGAAAATAATAAAATGCAGGCCCGAAAGCGAATCGGAGTTAGAATCCCTCTACCAGTATCATTTTAGTGTGCGCATTGCGCTGACGTAGCGTTTTGGCCGGGGCATATTCTTCCGATGCCCACCAGGCTTTGGCCAATTCTGAGGTTGGAAATTCCAGGACCACTATTCGCTCCGGATTCCAATAGCCCTCAAGGCATTCCGTTTTTCCACCGCGTACAATAAACTTACCCTGATAGTTTTTTAATGAACCGGGTGTAAGTTTTTTATAATCTTCATATCCAACAGGGTTATGAATAGATACGTCTACTATAAGATAGGCTGCCATAAGAATAGGTTTGATTTAAGAAATTTAACCATGATTTACAATGCAAAAGCCTTTGAACGAAAACGAAACCACTTTTCAAGTTCCACTAAATGAAAAACCAACGCGGCTGCCCCCACACAAGCTAAAAGCTCCAGCATACTTAAAGGGGCAGTTTTAAAAATGCCTTGCAACCAGGGAACATAAATCAGCGCCAATTGAAGGCCTACGGTTAACAGCACAGTAGCGGTTAATACAGGGTTTCGGAATAAACCGTGTTTGTAAATAAAATTATGAGCACTGCGAACTGCAATTACATGCGCTAATTGACAAAGCGATAACGTGGTAAAAACCAATGTTTGCCAATTCGTAATTCTATAATGAATAGAAAAATATTGTATGATAACGCAGATAAGTCCAATCGAAAACCCAACCCATAAAATATGTATACCTACACCTTCTGAAAAAATGTTGATGTTTGGTTTTTGAGGAGGGCGTTTCATAATGTCCGATTCGGCAGGTTCGTAAGCCAGGGCTATGCTGGGTAGTCCGTCTGAAACCAGATTAATCCAAAGGATGTGAATGGGCAACAACGGCATGGGCAAGCCAACTAATGGAGCAAGAAAAATAGTCCATATTTCTCCCGCATTGCCTGTCATAATGTATTTGATAAACTTCCGGATGTTATCAAAAATTCTGCGGCCTTCCCGTACGGCTTTTACAATTGTAGTAAAGTTGTCATCGAGCAGAATCATATCGGATGCCTGTTTGGAAACATCGGTTCCGGTTATGCCCATAGCTATGCCAATGTTTGCCATTTTTAATGAGGGGGCATCATTTACACCATCGCCCGTCATGGCTACAAAATTACCCTGAGCCTGCAGAGATTTTACAATAGTTAGTTTTTGTTCGGCACTTACACGCGCGTATACACGAGTACGGTTAACTTTTTGAGCAAGTTCTTCGGGGCTCATTTGGCTTAATTCTGTTCCTGTAACAACCTCTTCACCTTCCGATAAAATACCGAGTTCGCGGGCAATAGCAACCGCTGTTTTAGGATGATCGCCTGTAATCATAACCGGTGTAATACCTGCTCGTTTACATTCCTTTACCGCTTCAAGAACTTCTGCCCGGGGCGGATCAATCATACCAATTAAACCAATGAAGGTTAAATCTTTCTCAAGAGAAGCGGTGTTACTGAGCTGATTGGTATTGATAAGTTTATACCCATAAGCCAGTGTGCGCATTCCATTTTCAGCAATAGCATCGGCTTTTAAAAGAATGGTATTAAAATCGGCCTGATTGCATTGTGGCAGAATAGATTCAACAGCGCCTTTGGTTATAACCAGCAACTGTGCACCAAATTGGTGTACGGTGGTCATCATTTTACGATCGCTGTCAAAAGGAATTTCTTCTACTCTGTTGTATTGGGTAGATGCGTCTTTTAATTCAGGTTGTTGGGTATGGGCATAAACTACCGCTGCTACTTCTGTAGGATCGCCCAGCAATACTTTATCATTTTGTGTAGTGTCATGATTCAGGCTCATAGACAGCCAGAGTATTTCTTTTGCCGAAAATTTATCAAGTTGAAGGGTGTTATCGGCAATCCAGGTTTCGCGTACCGTCATTTTGTTTTCGGTTAACGTACCTGTTTTGTCGGTGCAGATATAATTTACAGAGCCTAATGTTTCTACAGCGGGCAGTTTGCGGATAAGGGCTTGCTTACGAACCATTCTGCGGGCGCCTAAGGCAAGCGCAACGGTAATTACAGCTGGTAGCGCTTCGGGTATTGCGGCAACCGCAACCGAGATGGCCGTCATTAGCATTTGCATCTGGTCTTCACCGCGCATTAAACCAGCTCCATAAATTATTAAACTGACAAACAAAATTACTATCGACAGTTTTTTGCTAAACCCGGCCATGCGCTTTTGCAGCGGGGTTTCAGAATCGGCTACTTCCAGCAGCGAAGCAATCTTGCCAATCTCGGTTTGCATGCCGGTGCTTACTACCACTCCCGTGGCACGGCCATAGCTTACCGTGGTGGATTTGAACGCCATGTTTGTCTGGTCTCCGATGGGAACCGTTTCGGAGGTAAGACTTTCTATTGTTTTTAATACCGGGTACGATTCTCCCGTAAGAGAAGCCTCTTCTATTTTGATGGAATGTACCTCGATCAGCCGCAAGTCAGCCGGAACACTATCGCCCGCTTCCAGGTGCACAATATCGCCCGGAACCAGTTCGTGGGCGGGTATGATTTTGATTTCACCCTGACGGATTATGCGGGCATTAGAAGCTGCCAGTTTTTTAAGTTCATCTAACGCTTTCTCTGCCTTGTACTCCTGAAAAAAACCAATGGCTGCATTAAGTACCACAATCACCAGAATGATTATAGCGTCTTTGCTATCACCAATAAAATACGAAAGGGCAGCCGCGGCTAGTAAGATCAGAATCATTAGCTCTTTGAACTGAGCGAACAGAATACCCCAGGCGGTTTTTTTATCCTTTGCCTGAATTTCATTTTTTCCGAATTGTGTTAGCCGCTGTTGCGCATCGGAATTGGAAAGGCCTTGTGTAGAAGAGGTAAGAAGTGCGAGTGTTTCAGTTATACTTTTTTGATACCAGTTCATGTTCGGAATATCTGAAAAAACCCCGATGAATCCTGCACCTAAAAAATAATTAATCTGTGTTTTCCTATCTGGGCAGTTCGGTTACTTTACCATAGGCTTCAATAATATCGCGCACTAACTTATGGCGAACCACATCGCGCTCATTAAGTTCAATAAAACCAATACCCTTAACGGCATTAAGAATGCGCACGGCTTCTTTTAAGCCAGAGCGCTGGTTGGGTGGTAAATCTATCTGCGAGGTATCGCCTGTTACGATCATTTTAGAATCGGGCCCCATGCGGGTAAGAAACATTTTCATTTGCATGGGTGTGGTATTCTGTGCCTCATCCAACAGGATAAAGGCATTATTGAGTGTTCGGCCGCGCATATAGGCAAGGGGTGCAATTTCAATAATCTCACGCTCCATATAATACTTTAATTTTTCGAACGGCACCATGTCGTTTAGTGCATCGTAAATGGGGCGCAGGTATGGATCTATTTTTTCTTTCAAATCTCCCGGAAGGAAGCCCAGATTTTCTCCAGCTTCCACAGCGGGCCGCGTTATGATAATTTTCTTTACCTGTTTGTTCTTTAACGCTTTTACAGCCATGGCAACGGAAACAAATGTTTTTCCTGTGCCGGCAGGGCCCAGCGCAAATACCAGGTCGTGATCTTTAACAGCTTTTACCAGCCGTTGCTGGTTTATGGTTTTAGCTTTAATGGGGGAGCCCTTTGTGCCATAGAGTATTATACCATCCGGTGAATCTTCCGGTATAAACTCTTGCCGCTCTTGTGCAATGTAACCGCGTACATTCTCTTCGGTTATGCGACCAAACTGGTGAAAGTGATCGATAAGCGAATTGAGAATATCCGTAACCTGAATCAGGTCTGGAGCTTCGCCCCGTACCAGAATTTCATTTCCGCGCGAAATGATTTTTGTTTTGGGAAAAGCCGCTGATAATTCAGTAATATTTTTGTTTTCTACACCCAGAAAATCGGTGAGCGAAACATCTTCAAGCGTTATGGTTTTTTCTATCAATGAAGTAAAATGGTTGAAATCAATTAATTTTGATCTTGTAAAAGTAAAAAAAATAGACCCAAGCCAAAACGCTTACCTGCAATGGCGATAATTACTCTTCTAACCGATAGCGGTGACACCGACCATTATGCAGGGGCTATCAAAGCCAGAATTATCAGTATCAATCCGGCTGCAACTATTATCGATATCAGTCATAGTATTGAGCCATGCGATATAGCGCATGGTGCTTATGTACTAAAGTCGGTGTTTCGCGATTTCCCCAAAGGTACTATTCACCTGGTTGGGGTAGATTCGGCCGGTAACCGCGATGATCAGTATGTGGCCCTTCAACTGGAGGATCATTTTTTTGTTGGGATCGATAACGGATTTTTTGGCTTAATAAGCGACCAACCTCACCAACAGGTAGTGCAATTAGAACCCGGTGACACCACTTTTGCAGAAAAGGATATTCTTGCACCTGCAGCGGCCCGTTTGGCAACCGGAGCTGCACTTGAGACAATTGGCAAGCCAGTAGATTCTTTTCGTAAAATGATTAACCGACAGGTAAAAGCAACCCGTAAAATTATTGCAGGCCATGTAATACGGGTAGATAATTTTGGCAACCTGATTACCAATATAGCCAAAACGGATTTCGACATTTTAACCAAGGGCAGAAACTATACCATTACATTTGGTGGAGAAAAATTCAGAAAGGTGCATACCAATTATTTTCAAACCGAACAGGGTGATTGCTTTTTAATTTTCAATAGCCTGGGGTTTTTGGAGATAGGAATTTATAAGGGTAATGCCAGCGAATTACTGGGGTTGCAATACGATAGCCCTATAAATGTTACTTTTGATGAGTAAAAGTAGTGCTTAGTATTAAGTCATTAGTAGTTAGTAATGACTGTTTAACTACTCAAGACTTTTTACTTAAGACTAACGACTATGTACTAACTACTCTGATATGATTATCCGCATTGTACGCATGCACTTTACCGAGGCAGGAGTAGAGGAATTTCTGGAGATTTTTGAAGCTAATAAGGTGGCTATCCGCAATTTTGCAGGCTGTACACACCTGCAGCTGCTGCGTGACGCTGGAGATACAAATTGCTACACCACGCTAAGCCATTGGACTGATGCACAAAGCCTTGAGAATTACCGAAAATCTGAATTGTTTGGCAAAGTATGGGGCCGGGTGAAGACACTTTTTTCGGAACGAACGCAGGCTTTTTCGTTAGAGAAATTTATTGAACTGTGATTTTGGCAAAAACCAAGTTTTGCACATCTTTGCAGCCCTGTTTACACAATATTACCAGTACTAAACAGTGTTTTAATGCCTGAGTGGCGGAACTGGTAGACGCGCACGACTCAAAATCGTGTGCCTTCGGGCGTGCCGGTTCGATTCCGGCCTTAGGTACAAAGTCTTGGCAATAACTGTCAGGACTTTTTTTTATGGGGATTCCATACCTGCAATCACTTTATCAGAATCTCATGCTCGGGGCAATCTATACGCAAGTCAGCATCAAATAGTTTCTGATTCAGCAGATTACAAAAATGCGGACCTTTATTGCCAGAAGAAAAATGGGTGCAGGTTTTGCACATGCGCTGTATGGTTATCACCCCTGTTTTGTTCAGGTGCTGAATAATGCCCATCAGGCTGATCAGTAAATTTTCTTTATCGTTTGCATGAAGTTTGTGTATAGGTTCTTGTATTTGTCCGGTAAAGGCAGCTGTGCGTTTTGCTATTTCTAAACCCCTTGCTGTAAGGTGAATGACAAAGCTGCGTGTATCGTGGGGTTCAAATTCTTTACGGATGAATTTCTTTTGTTCCAGCACTTTAATGGAATCGCTGATGGTAGCTTTGGTCATATTGAATTCATTGGCCAGATAACTAACCTTTCTTTTTACTTCGGCATGGAAGTTAAGAAATATCAGAATTTGAATTTGAATAGGACTCAGCGATAACGCTTTGCTTTCATTCCACAAAAGTACCCTAAACGCCTGTGCTATTCGCTCCATAGCAGCCACTATGCGGCCATCCACATCTTCATTCTGGTACTTTATATCAAATGGCGACTTGCCCATTGTTCTTTCGTATAAGCATATCCAATTTTTCTTTAACCAATGTACTATCGGCATGACCGAACCACTGCGCAAGAATTTCCAGGGTATCAGTAAACAGAAAAAACGAAGGTGTTCCCCGCATTAAATTGGCAGCAAAGGTATACCCACAGGTGGGCATCTGGCGATAATAGTTGTGCAGGGATTCTTGCAGGTTTCTTAGCTCTTCTGCTGAAATAGTTTTTTCTGCAACATTTCGGCAAACACTCTCAATGAATGCGTGCGAAATTAATTCTTTCTTAGCAATCAGGTTATCCATCAGCACAGGTAAAGAGATCGTGTAGGGCAATCCGGTTTGGTAGGCTTTCAGAGTTTCACCCACCGGCTCGCCAGTAGTTAGCAACTTTTTTGTGTTTTCTGCCGTGTTCAGTTCAAAATCTTCGAAGGCGGTGGAAAGGGCAAAACAGTTTAAGCTACTTCCGAAATGATTTTGCAGTTCGGTAAGTAACGGAAAGCCATGCATAAAACAACCCGGGCAGTTTACCTGAAATGCCATCATCAGATTGGTACGTTTCAGACTGAAGTTCCCCTGCACTATTTGTTGATATTTTAGGTTTAACCTCATCAGCAGTTTTTAATCTCTACAATAAAGTATCCCTTTTGATGAATGCTTTCTTTCACAGCATCAGTAGGCGTTTCAAAATGACAAAGAGTACAATGGTTTGATGTTAACGGGTAATCCGGTAATGACTTTGTTTTTAAATATTCTTTTCCATACCCGTAAATTACTTCGGTGTTTGTTTCTTCTTCCGGTACCAGAATGTCGAAGTTCATGATGGTTCCGTCTTTCTTTTTTACATAGGTATCCCAAACAGCTACTTTCATATTGATTGTGGTTTAAAGAATAGCCAAACCAGAAAAAGCCTGATTATTCTCTTGAGTTAGTAATGACGGGTCAAATATAGTAAGGAATCCTAATTAAAAAATTATTAAAGTGACAATTTTGTAGCATGTACCACGGGGATTGGGTATAGAGATAGAAATACCCGTAAAAACCCTGAATTTGATAAAGCAGTTTCTTTACTTTGCCCGGGTTTTATTGAAAAATGGAGAACCAACTTTTACAACGCAATAGCAGCTCAGCGTCAGCTGAGTTTTTAGTTTGTCTTTTTAAGACAATATGTGAATGTGTTCATGTATAGCTACAACTGCAGGCAGGCTTGAAGGTGCAATTTAAGCTTTACATTTTTTTATTTGGTATTGAGGAAACTCAATTAAACCACCATTTTTTCTCTGAGTTGAGGCGAATTATTTGTTCGCGTTTGGGAGAAATAGTTTTCAAAATAAGTTTACGAAGTTCAAGGTCATGCTTTACTTCCAGCAAATACCACGAAACATTTCCTTTAAAATCTGCATTAAATCTTTGTTGGGCTTCCTGAACCAGGTCGTGCAGCGTCATGCCTTCGCTGCCTGCCCGTTCCAATACCGATAAAATAAATACCGATAACTTTTCGTAGTCCTGCTCCCGCATCTTCTGCTCTATTCTGTTGCCCGATCTTCTCGACAACTCTTTATCCATCCTCATACATATTGCAACGTTCAAGCTCACACAATAGTTTCTGTATTAACAATTTCTTTACATACAACAAGCCTTGTGGTAAACCTCGAACGATTGGAGAAATAGTTGATGGTAGTTCAAGAGGTGTGTTAGCATATCCCTTGATCTTTTGGATTTGATAACTACACCTTTACAGTCAGTATTAATATATTGACTGCCGGGTATTCACACAGGTTTTTATAAATTGCTGAGGCTCCTATTCGAAATAATATTTTCGATAGCCGAAGCCAGCACACCGGCACAGCTTACCACTTCAATTTTAGGATGCAAAACATGCTCTTGTACAGTGTCGGAAATCAGTAATTTTTCAATTTTACTGCGCGTCAGGTTTTCTAATGCATCACCACTTAGTACACCATGGGTACAATAGGCTTTAACTGATAGTGCGCCATGTTCAATCAACAGATCGGCCGCTTTGCAAAGGGTTCCGGCTGTATCTACAAGATCGTCTACAATAACTACATTTTTACCAACCACATCACCAATTATTTCCATTGCAGTAACCGCATTGGGTTTTAATCTTTCTTTATTAATTACCACCATATCAGCAGCCAGATTTTTTTTATACTGTTTGATGCGCTTAATCCCCCCAAAGTCGGGGCTGCATAAACACAAATGATCGATCTGCGATTGCTGAATGTGGCTGATAAATAATTTCAAAGATGATAAAGGATCAACCGGAATTTTATAAAAACCTTCAATAGCGTTGGTGTGAAGGTCGAGGGTTATTAATCGATCTGCCCCCATTAGCTGAATCATATCCGCTATCATGCGCGAAGAGATGGAAGTTCGTTGGCCATCTCTTCTTTCCTGCCGGCTGTGTGGCAGGTAGGGGATAATCAATATCACTTCTTTTGCGGATGAGCGTCTGGCAGCATCGATGGTCATTAATAACTCAAAAAAATTCTCGTAGGGTGTATGAATTTTGCCAATCAATAACACAACCTTTCCACGTACACTTTCATTAAATTTTACAAATAGTTCGCCATCCGAAAATTTTTCGGCTTGTGTCAGATTTAAAGGAAGGGAAAGATGTATTGCTATGGCCTCACCCAGGTTTTGCCCCGAACGGGTGGCATATAATTTTATATTTTCCATATCAGGTTGCAGAAGTAGGTTGCTTCAACTTCTCAATATAATAATTCATACTTAACGGTATGTGTGGCTTTTAGGAAAATACCTCTTTGTTAAACGGTTTCTATTATGTTTGCGGTTTAATTTGAGTAATCGGAATGCTAAACCCCACAGAACAAGACGAAAATCAATATTTGGAAGAAATTAAAGAGCGATTGGCGCAGGCCCTCAGCCGTATGGAGAGTCGCGTACGCGAGTATTCGGATGAACTGAGAGAGAAGAAGCAATATATTTTTGAGAACCAGAGCGGCATGGATGAAGCCGATATGGTGGCTGCGGGCCAGTCGATAGATAGAATGGTAAACACGGGTGAATCGGCTGTGGCGCGCAGACGCAAATTACTGAAGCTGATGCAATCGCCTTACTTCGGTCGTATTGATTTTAGAGTACAGGGAAGTGATCAGGCTACCCCTATCTACATTGGACTAGCTACCTTTACAGATGATGCCGAAAGAGTAAACTATATTTTTGACTGGCGCGCTCCTGTATCGTCTCTGTTTTATGATTTTGAATTAGGTGCGGCCAATTACGAAACGCTATCCAGAAAATTTACGGGCGAAATTTCGCTAAAACGGCAATATAAAATCCGCGATGGCCGTATGGAGTTTATGATTGAAAATTCTGTAAGCATTCTGGACGATGTATTGCAACGAGAGCTCAGTAAGTCGGCTGACGATAAAATGAAAAATATCGTAGCTACTATTCAGCGCGATCAGAATCAGGTAATCCGAAATGAAACCGCTTCGGTAATGATTATACAAGGCGTGGCGGGGTCGGGAAAAACCTCTATCGCTTTGCATCGCATCGCGTTTTTATTATACCGCTTTCGCGATACAGTAAAAGCTAAAGACATTTTGATCTTATCGCCCAACAAAGTGTTTGCCGATTACATTAGCAATGTGTTGCCCGAACTGGGCGAAGAGTACATCCCGGAAACGGGCATGGAAGAACTTGCCAATGTGTTGCTTGAAAATAAATTTCCATTCCAGACTTTCTTTCAGCAGGTAGCTACTTTGCTCGATCATCCGCACACGGAGTTTATTGAACGCATCCGGTTTAAATCTTCGTTTGAATTTTTAAGCCAGTTGAATAAGTACTTTATTTATCTGGAGAATAATTCTTTTAGACCAATGGATTTGAAAGTTGCAGGGGTAATAGTACCGTCTCCATTTGTTTTGGAAAAATTCAGATCGTGGAGCCGAATGCCTATGGGCAAGCGCATTCCCGAGGTGGTACAGGAAGTGTTACAATACATTCGGGCAGGAGCCAATCGGAAGTTAAGCGGTGGCGAAAAGGCCAAAGTGTGGGAATTAGTGCCTCGCATGTTTAACATCCGCAGTGCTTTTGATGTATACAAAGGATTTTATGAATGGATTGGTAAACCTGAAATGTTTCGGATGATGCACGGTATGAAGTTGGAGTTTGCCGATGTGTTTCCGCTTATCTATTGTAAGATAAGGCTGGAAGGCATGCAGAGTTATGATCACATCAAACATTTGCTGGTAGATGAAATGCAGGACTATACACCGGTACAGTATGCAGTACTCTCTCGCGTGTTTAAGTGTAAGAAAACTATTCTGGGCGATGTTAATCAACCCGTTAATCCATATAGTGCTTCGTCTGCAGAGGGCATTGAGGAAGTTTTTCCGCAAGGAGATATTGTTAAGCTTTTCAGAAGTTATCGCTCAACGTGGGAGATTACGCAGTTCTCGTTACGGATTAGTCCTAACCCAAATCTGGTAGCGATGGAACGCCACGGTGAAGAACCTGAAGTGCTCGGTTTTGCTTCTGCTGATGCGGAATCGGAAGGAATTTATAATGCGTGTTTGAAGTTTACGCGTTCAGAAAACCAATCGATGGGTGTTATTTTTAAAACGCAACAACAGGCTGCAAGGGTGTTTGAGAAATTAACGGTAGCCGATCGGGAGAAGGAATTGAAAATTCATTTGCTTACACCGGATAGTACCAGCTTTTCAAGTGGCATTATTGTTACCACTGTTCACTTATCCAAAGGACTGGAGTTTGATGAAGTATTGGTTCCGTTTGTTTCAGCCGCCAACTATAAATCGGATATTGACAGGCGCATGCTCTACATTGCCTGTACAAGAGCCATGCACAGGTTAACGCTAACATATGAAAAAGAGCAAAGCCTGTTTGTAAAATTTTGATCGTTTAAGATAAAAAAAAGAGCCACGCATTACGTGGCTCTGTCTTATTATTTCAAACCGAATTAATAATCCTTGTTGAAATTACCGCTGCGGTAGCCACCGCCACCACGGTTACCACCGCGGCCTCCGCCACCACCTTCTTCGCGAGGGCGGGCTTCGTTTACTACGAGGGTTTTTCCTAAAAAGTCGAAACCATTAAGACCTGTAATAGCTGCACGACCGGCAGAGTCATCGGCCATTTCTACAAAGCCAAATCCCCGGCTACGCTGGGTAACTTTGTCCATAATAATTTTTGCTGAGCTTACTTCACCGTACTCGGCAAAAAGTTGTTTCAGTTGTTCCTCGGATGCCTTCCAGGGAATGTTGGCTACATAAATGTTCATTTTTGTTTTTGAAATTAAGTGATAAATGTTCTTGCTAACTTAATAAGGCCTGCCGATAAATAATACGATGGGTTGACTACTTTCAGGTGGGAATTATCTCATTAACTAACCAAAGGTAATAGTTTTTTTGAATTATCCTCGAAATCGGCCAAATTCCGACACTTTATTCCGACTATTGATATTCGGGGTGATCGGCTATAAACCGGGCCAGGCTTTTGCGTGCGGTATGGTTCACTTTGTTATGAATCAAGGCAGACCAACCCAGTAAAAAACCACCTGGCCCAAGCGCCTGCCGGCTCCATAACCAGATGTCGAACCGGTCGTTGTGTTTCAAAATCAAACCATCTTTAAACTCAAACGCAGCGGTTATCCGGTTTATCACTTTGCGCCTGGTTTTAGAAAACGTATAGGTTGCTTCCCATCGGCATCCGCCAGACTTTTCATTGCCAGTAACACCCGAAAAATTAAGCGAAAAATCGCTTGCATTAAGACAGAGCATGTGCCACATAGCCCGCACCTCTTTGTTGCTAAGGTTACGGAAAACCGGGTCGTAGAAAGTAGCCTCGGTATGGTAACAACTGTTCATGGTCTGCCAGTCGCGCTGCTGAAAAGCCGTATAAAACCGGGTAATTAATTCGGTGTGCATCTTTTTTCCGTTAGTGGAACAATTATTCTTTCATACCGCTGCTGCTTTTCTATCGCACCGCGTTGTAGTACCTTTAACCTGTACCGAAAGTAATCAATTACAAAGAAGTTAAAACCTAATACGATATGAAATTGAAACTGCTTTTATTGTGCATACTGGTATCTGCTGTTAATTACAAACCACTGGCCCAGTCTTTTAACAACTTACCGGTAACCACTCAAAAGGCTCCGTTACATGGTAAACACTGGATGGCCATAACGGGTAAACCTTTGGCGGCTACAGCCGGAGCAATGGTTTTCAATAAAGGCGGCAATGCGGTAGATGCATCGTGTGCTATGCTTGCTGCAACCTGCACCATGTTTGATGTGTTGAGCTGGGGTGGCGAAACGCAAGCGCTGATTTACAATCCGAAAACAAAAAAAGTAATTGCCATTAATGCATTAGGAGTTGCACCTACCGGAGCTACTGCCGATTTCTTTAAAGAAAAAAATATGAATTATCCACCGCAGTATGGCCCGTTAGCGGCTGTAACACCGGGTACACCGGGTGGATTAATGGTCATGCTGGCCGAGTACGGAACCATGAGTTTGAAGGAGGTACTTGCACCAGCCATGCAGTTGGCCGAGGGTTACCCCATAGAGGCACAAACCGCAAACAGTTTTGAACGTTCGAAGGAAACCATAAAGCAATGGCCCTATTCAAAAACAATTTTTCTTCCACACCTGGGTGAAAAACGGGAAGCTCCTGTAGCGGGAGAAATTTTTGTACAAAAAGATTTGTTGGCCACTCTGCAGAAACTGGTAGAAACCGAGCAACAGGCTTTAAAGAAAGGTAAATCCCGTAAGGAAGCCATCTATGCCGCATACGATCGCTTTTATAAGGGCGACATAGCGAAAGAAATTGCACGCGGTACACAAGAACAAGGCGGCCTGATTACAGAGAAAGATTTGGCCAATTGGAAAGTGATAACCGAAGAACCACTGAGTGTAAACTATAAAGGTATTGAAGTGTATAAAATGCAACAGTGGACACAAGGCCCCGTAATGTTACAAGCACTGAATATGCTCGAGCAGATGGATTTGAAGGCAATGGGTTTCAATTCTGCTAAGTACATACACACGCTTTACCAGGTAATGAACCTTACGTTTGCCGATCGTGATTTTTATTATGGTGATCCGTACTTTGCACCGGAAGAACCCATTAAAGGCTTACTCTCTAAAGAATATGCAAAAGAACGGGTGAAGGCTATTAATTGGGAACGCAACGATACCAAAACCGGGCCGGGCGATCCGTATCCGTTTGAAGGCAAAACCAACCCATACAAAGATTACCTTAAGCAATGGTCGCAGGCAGCTAACACAACCTATACTTCACCGCTTTCAGAAGATTATCTGAATCAGGTTTTTCTGGGTACTACTTCTGTAGAGGCTGCCGACAAGGAAGGCTGGGTGGTTTCTATTACGCCAAGTGGTGGTTGGAATCCCGCCTGCATAGCCGGTAAAACCGGAATAGGCCTTAGTCAGCGAATGCAAAGTTTTGTAACAGATCCGAAAGAGAATCCATACAATGTAGTAGAACCCGGCAAACGGCCGCGTGTAACTTTAACACCAACCCTTGCCCTTAAAGATGGAAAACCCTTTTTGTCATTTGCCGTGCAGGGTGGTGATACGCAAGATCAGAACCTGTTACAGTTCTTTTTGAATGTGGTAGAGTTTGGTATGACAGTGCAGGAAGCAACCGAGGCCCCCAATATTAATACCGATCAGCTTTGGTTATCCTTAGGAGGGGAAGATCGGAAACCTAAGTATGGTAATATGTTGTTGCATGATAGTACACCACCGTATGTGCGCAAAGAGCTACAGGGTATGGGTTACAGATTGCGGTTTGACGATCGTACCAGCGGTCCCATTAATGCTATTTACTTTGATTGGAAACATGGGAGTTTCTGGGGCGGATCGAGTAACCATGGCGAGGATTACGGAATAGGATGGTGAGTTCGGATAAGTCTAAAATCACAAATCAGTAATCACAAATTATTAGTGTCCGGTTAACATTGATTTTTCTAATACATCTTGCAAATTCCATTTTAAATAAATGTTTTTCGAGATTCCTTAAAAGAGGGTATTGACTTTCTGTCTCAGAGGCTGTCTCAAAAGTCAAATTAAGATTGGAATGTCATTCCGGCCTTGTGCCGGAATCTCGTTTAGTACCACGAAATCGAGATCGCGGAACAAATCCGCGATGACAGAACGACTTTTGAGACAGCCTCG